>Ga0326728_10000166_pt1 | contig 263491 bp, 255 predicted proteins | sample MB3enrmetagenome_FD_207602 | JGI IMG/M metagenome (GOLD analysis project Ga0326728, IMG submission 207602) | Lab enriched peat soil microbial communities from McLean, Ithaca, NY, United States - MB31MN | ecosystem: Environmental > Terrestrial > Soil > Wetlands > Peat | place: USA: New York...
GGAAGATACCGGATAAAATTCCTGATGCACCCCGATGGACTGTTGAGGTCACTTGTGGATTATCGCCGTTCATGCAGTTCCTCGAAAATCTCGAATAAAGCTTAGTTAATGGTTGCAATTTTTGGTAGATAGAGATTTCGACCATGGATTATACATGTTTATAACAGATTACATCTGTATTTTATTTTAATAACTCCATAAGTTGTCATTCAGACCCAGTTTCCTTGGAATCTTAATGACTATGCTCCTCTAGTGCCAGAATGCGATCCAGCAATGCCCGCTCGCGCTGGGCAAATGCTGTTATATCGGTCATCGTGAGAAAGGTGCTTACGGCACCTCCGTGCTGTGTTGAAGTGAGGCGGCCGTAAATGCACCGATTCTCGCCGTTTTTGCAGAGTATCCATGCCTTGAACTCAGCTGCGGGAGCAGCACCAGCGATGGAATTTTTCAGCAATTCATCAAGAGACTGACGGTCATCCGGGGATATCAGGTCCAGTGGTTTAATCAGCGAAAGTTCTTCCGGCATATAACCGGTGATCTCCAAAATACGACGGTTTGCGTAAACAACCCGCTCGTTTTCGATAATGATGATGCCGTCATGAATGTTTTCTGCCATCATCCGGAACCGCTGCTCGCTCTCGCGAAGTGCCGAATCTTTCGACTTCAGCTCGGTGATATCTGTCATGACCATGAAATCATATCGAATGTTTTCACGCAATAGAACGGTGATGCGGATGTAAACATGACGGTAAACACCATCTTTTCGTCTTATAAGGGCCTGGAATTCCCCGACTCCCTCGGTCAGGTTCTCCAGTCGCTTCCGCTGCCTCTCAACGTCGTTACGATCTTCCGGCGCGATGATGGAAAGGGGGTCCATCTTTGAAAGTTCTTCAAATGAATACCTGGTGATCTCCGCGATACGGCGGTTTACAAATACGTTCTTTTTATTTTCCAGAATGATCAGGCCATCCTGAATATTCTCTGCCATCATCCGGAAACGTTCTTCTCGCTCACGGATCTCCCGTTCTGTCCTGATGTGTTCGGTGACATCTTCAAGAATGATAGTGACTCCTTTTGCGCCATCATCGAATACCGTGGGGATGCGCTTCTGTTTGAAGATTCGTTCCCCCTGGTCTTTCACCATGAACGCGATCTCCTCTTCCGGCTCCTGGGGTTCTTTTGAGAGTGCAAACAGGAGCTCGTGTACTTCAGCGTTTCTGGGCTTCAGGTACCGCAGGTTTTTCCCAAGAGTCTGTTGCCGCGTGAGATCCATAAGGTGCAGGAAATGATCATTGACATCGACAATACGTGACTCCTTATCAAGAACCATGATCAGTTCCTTTGAATAACTCAGCATTGCCGAGAGAGGAACGCGTTGTGAGAGGGTGAAGACCTTCGCCATCCCGTACGTGCGCATATCCACCTGCCCGGATATCAGGAGAATATCAAGATACCTTCCGGTGGTGTTTTTGTTCTTTTTGAGCGCTTTTGCAATATCGGTTACGCTCATCCCCTCGGGATTCTTTTTCAGGAGATCCTTGATCAGGGTCAGTTCCTGCTCATAATCCTGCATCATAGTGCTGTCAATATATCAATGCATGATAAAGGTAAAATAAACATTTATAATTATTGTTAATCATTGATGTATATAAGACGTAGATAAATTGGTACGAATTCCTTTTATGCAACAGCTCTCCAAATCTGTGCTAATTATTTACATAATACCGGGTTCTTGCCGAATCTACCTTCCTGATGTGATAGGGAAAAGTGTTTTTTGACATATTGATCCGACTGTTTTACAGTACATCATTATGACTGCACACTCATCCAGGCGTAATCGAAATAAAGGAGGCAAATCGGGAGGAGATTTTCCGGATCCCCTGATCACCCCGCTCAGATGGTTTTATCCTTTTTTTCCTTTTGCTATGTGTGGAAAAATTGCCGCAACTGCCCCAATAGCCGCAGTAATGGTCCCAATAATTGCTGCAATGACCGTTGGATTCTCCAACAACCCACCCGATGAGGTAGCCTGCATGGTAACGGCCGGCACTGGAGTAATGACCGGTGACGTTGACATGATAGTCCGGGCTGGTTGAGCGGAATAGCCGCTCCTTAATGGCGGGAGTGTTCCGAACACGGGAATTGTCTGGCCGGGTACGACATAGATTGTCCCCTCATAGTCATAGTACCCACTCAGGGTCAACCGTATGATGTGGTTTCCTTCACCTATACCAGTAATATTGGCCGGGGTGTTTCCGTAATAGACCTCATCGATAAGAATGCTTGCACCGAGGGGAGAGGAAGCGACGGAGAGATTTCCGGTGCCTTGGTTGGGTGAGGTAATAACAGGGGCAAGAGTCGTAACGGTTGTTACTGGTGTAGTGTTGGTGGTTTCTGTAGATACTGCAGTGGCATTTGGAGTGGCATTTTCCGTAGGTGCAGTGGTGGTTACATTTTCCGTTCCTGCAGGGGCCGTAGTCGCAGGAATAACCGGGGACGTTGATGCCGGTGAGATCGTCGGAATGGGGGTCTGTTCCGTAGTCAATATTGTTGTCGGAGTTGTCGTATTTTGGCTATCCGCTGAAATAGGCATTACAATAAGTGCACAGGTAAGAAGAAGGATAAGTAAGGCACGGCTCTTTTTCACGTTAGAACCTCCCGAATATCAGTGTAAAAGAACAGATCCAATCCTCGGCAAATATCCACCGAAAAAGGAAGAGGGATCTCATGTGAGAGATCAGATGTTTCCATATGGTATGTCCTCCGGTTCAAGAAAACGGGAAACCGGTGGAAGGGTGCCACCCGGCAGGAACCAGGTAGCGGCCGACCTAATCTTTTCTTCCCGCGGTTCCGCTTGATTACCTCAATGGGAATATGCAGTATTTACTTTTTCGATATTGATTCGATAAACCGGTCCATAATCGCTTCGCTCCGGCTCCTCAGGCCGAAGCCGACAAGAATCGCAATCGCAGCACCAAGGCCGATACCGATTCCCCACGCAATCGGTGTGACAAATGTGTAGATGATCGTGAGATCCAGCATGAGCTGGGAGAGAGCAAGAATGATAGTTACAAAATAAAGGAAGATGCGGAGCAGGAACATTATCGGTGACATGTACGCGACTTTGTCTGTCGTGTAGTAATTCGCCAAGAAATCAATGAAATAATCAACGAGAAGTAAGCCAACTACGAGGATAATGACGAACGCAACAACATGAGGGATGTAATCGACAATGGAGGTCATCAGAGCGCTCATGTACTCCATATGAAGAACATCGACAGCAGCAAGGATCGCAATCAGATAAACGATTATCCGCACGGCGATATCTCCGAGATAACCGACCGTGACACCGGCACGTTTGAACGAGCCGGCGAACCCCGAATCCTCGATAACGTGTATTGCGCTGATTTTGTCCAGAATGATCCGTACCGCTTTGCCGAGAAGGCGACCTACTATCCAGCCGAGAAGCAGGATAATTATTGCACCAATGATGCCGGGAAGATACGTCAAGAGGATATTATACCATTGGTCTGCCCAACTAACTACAACAGAATCCATATCAAACCTCAATTCATTTTTTATTTTATATTTAATTTTTGTTCCTGATAAATCTTTATGGTTGATGGTTATAATTGTAAATAATCAATGTAAAGTATACATAACGAACGCTTGGATATAATGGGGTAATTCTGCCAGAGAAAACAGGGGTTCACGGCGTTTGTTTTTCCGATACGTGCAACTTTTATTCGCATTCTCGTTTGGTCTGCCGATCCCGTGATGGTAAATCTTTCAATAAGCATAAGTATAGACGACAATTCAATGTCCGCAGTACCGATGCGGGAGACAAGGAACTATTAAATTCACTATTATAACAAAGCCCAGAACGTCAATAATCAAAAATTTTTCTGATGCTGCTATAGAGGCAAAAAATTCAGGAGTGTCGGATTCCGGCATCTTGGGAACCGGAGTACCACCCGTACCATATCCGGGAGATCGTCCCCGTTTTATGTATCGGCTTCTCCTTTGTCGGCGGCTTTGACCGGTTTTATGTACGTAATGGTGACGACCTCGGCACTCCGTGCCGTCACCGGTGAAGAGTACTGGGTATCCATGGAGAGGCACTTGACCGGGCAGGTATCGACGCAGGAACTGCAGACCACACAGCGAAGCCGGTCAATCTGCCACGTCTTTGCCTCCTTATTGACGGCAATCGCCTGAGCCGGGCATTTCCGCTGGCAGGTCCCGCAGGATATGCACCTGCTCTCATCGATGGTCACATGCCCCCGGGACAGCGCGGTTTTCTTCGCGGGTTGGGTGGGATAGCGGATCGTTGCGGGACGATGCAGCAGGGTCGTCAACGCTGTTTTTACCATTTCAAAAAATGCCATTCTGGTTCACCTCTCCGCACATCCGATACAAGGGTCGATGGACAATACAATGACCGGGACATCGGCAAGCTCGCACCCTTGGAGCATTTTCACCAGAGGAGGAATGTTCGTCAGGGTCGGGGTCCGGATCCGGGCTCTGACAAGGAATTTCGTGCCGTTCCCTTTGACATAGTGGACGAGTTCCCCCCGCGGTTGTTCTGACCGCGAGAAATATTCCCCGTTGGGCGTACCCGTTACTTTCACATCGACCGGGCCATTGGGGATCTTCCTGATTGCCTGCCGGATCAGATCGAGTGATGTGAACAGTTCCCGTGCCCTCACAACACAGCGTGCATAGCAGTCCCCGTCAGATTCTGTCGCAATCTCAAGGTTGAGCCTGCCATAAGCGGCATAGCCCGTCTTGCGTATATCGATGGCAAGACCACTCCCCCGGGCGACCGGCCCGACCGCACCCATCTGGTATGCGTCGTTCTTGGACAAAATACCAACATTTTTCAGGCGGTGTTTTATCGAGTTGTCCCGCAAAAATACCGTCGTCAGATCCTCGATCTCCCGTCGGATGCTGACCAGATCCCGGTCCATCTCGTCAAGCTTCTCGCCCGCGATGTCCCGTCTTACTCCGCCGATCTTGCAGGACCCCTGAATGACCCGCCCACCGGTTGTCTGTTCAAAGACATCGAGGATCCGTTCCCGTATCCTCCATGCATTCATGAAAAGGTTCTCAAAACCGAAGCAATCGGCAAAAAGACCCATCCAGAGGAGGTGGGAGTGGAGCCTCGAATACTCCGACCAGATCGTCCGCAGGAAAAGGGCCCGCTCCGGAACCTCGATGTCCATGACCTGTTCAATGCCCTGACAGTAGGTCATCCCATGAATGAAACTGCAGATGCCGCAGGTCCTCTCGGCAAGATACACGTACTCAGTAAATTCCCGCTTTTCCACGAGCTTTTCAAAACCCCGGTGAATGTACCCGATGGAGGGGATCGCATCCACCACCCTCTCATCTTCAAGGACAAGATCGAGATGGATCGGTTCGGGAAGCACCGGGTGCTGGGGTCCGAACGGTATGATGATCTGTTTTGTCATGGGCCGTCTCCTTTTGCCGGTGCGGTGCTGAAGGGGTATTTAACGGATGTTGTGAAGAGGTGCCCCTTGAAGTCGATATTCATTCCCCTGATCTGGATACCGAAGAGATCGTGCATCTCGTTCTCATAGATAAACGCACCCCAGTACATCCCGGAGATGCTCGGGACTTCTGTATCCGAAGCGACCGTGATCCGAATATTCCGAAAGGCATAGTCCTTGTCAAACGAGTAGTTGATCTCGTACATGTCCCCGACTTTCGTACAGTTGATTTGGACGAGACGGTATCCCTCGTTCCTGAACTGTTCCACTCTTCCGATCAGCTTCCCTGTGTCGATGGATGTGGTTGGCTGTTCTTCTATGGTCAAACAACATCACCTGCCTTTTTTGAATGAACAGGCAGTTTAGTCAGCATTGCCTGTCTCTTCTTTTCAAGAATGCCCAAGGCTATTACCACGCCATCGATGATGGATTCTGGCCGTGCGGCGCACCCGGGAACATAGACATCCACGGGAATGACCTTGTCAATCCCTCCTGAAACATTGTAGCACTCCCGGAATACCCCGCCGGATGTGGCGCATATGCCGATTGCCACAACCACTTTCGGTTCCGGGATCAAGTCATACGTATTTTTTAAAATAGCCCTGTTCTGTTCGTTGACGCTGCCAGTCACCAGAAAAACATCGGCATGTTTGGGATTTCCCGTATTGATGATGCCAAAACGTTCCAGATCATAGACCGGCGTCAGTGCCGCCAGAACCTCGATGTCACACCCGTTGCAGGATGAGGCATCATAGTGAAGTACCCAGGGAGATTTTTTCAGGTATGTCATGGCATCACCACCGCTTTGAGATAATACAATACGCCGAGGTTCACCAAGCCGAACGTCCCGGCAACGAGCCACGCGCTCTTCAGAGTGAGCTGCCATTTTACGCGGGAAAATGTATTATCGATGAGTATCTCGATGAAATACGCTACGATGATTGCGGCAGCCGCAGCAAGGGGGTTAAACCCGAAGAACAGGTATACGACACCGAGCAGAAAGACGTACTCGTACCAGTGGGCGACCTCGATCTTCGCGAGGTTGGGACCGGAAAAATCGGTCGTGACTCCTTTCACGATTTCCTGATGGGCGTGATGGGAGGTGGAGAGGTCGAACGGCGATTTCCGGAGCTTGATGGTCAGCACCATCAGGTAACCAAGGAAGACCCCGGGCAGGTAAAGGATGATGGGAATGCCGGAGGTCACGATGGCACTCACGTAGAAGCTGTGCGTGACCATGTACATCCCCACCGCTGTAAAGATGATCATCGGTTCGTAGGCAATGATCTGGATGAGCTCGCGCTCCGCACCGATATGGCTGTACGGGGAGAATGATGAGTATGCACCAAGAACGAGGAATATATGCGAGAGCGTGAAGGCGAATATGACCAGCAGCATATCTCCTCCCGAGAAGAACAGTGCGCCGGCAACGGCCATGAAGACAAAATAACTGAGCACGTAGAAGTTCTGCGTGGTCGTCACTACCAGGTTCTCTTTCTCAAAGAGCTTCCCCACATCGTAAAACGGTTGTAGTATCGGTGGTCCGATCCTCCCCTGCATGCGGGCGGTCACCTTCCGGTCAATTCCCGCGATAAGTCCGCCGACGACCGGCGCCAAGAGGAGGTAAATGACCGCGTTTATGATGGACAGGTAGGGTTCTGATATCACAGAACCACCCCCGCGATCATGATGCCGGCAATGAGGAGCAGGCCCCAGCAGAGCAGGACACCGATCATGAAGAGCCTGTCCTCCCCGACATATTTTTCAAAATAGTAGTTTGAGAGGACCATCTCCCGGCATGTCCCGATCGAACCGGCAAATCTCATTTCGCCCTCCGTCGTTCTCCCTCCCATGTATGGGGGGGCATGCTTTGATGAATTCCGATAGAACAGCATGGAAAACGGCATGATCATGAGGAGACAGAGCATCATGATCATGATGGTGAGATTTGCCTGGGCAAGACGGGTCGTTTCGCCGTAAATATTCATGACGAAGGGTTCTATAAGCGCAGATGATATCAGGGGGAAGATGAGGGCGACGACAACGACAAGTGCGGTAAGGAGAGACAGGACAGTCCACATTTCAGTTTTTATATTGCCCTCGATATTTTCCTGGTTCCGCATGACGGAGATGATCTTCCCCATCCACTTGCTCCAGAAGAAGAGGCTTGCCGAACCGCCGAATGCAAGGATGGTGATAAAAACCAGACCGAACGGTGCGGTGATGAACGCCTCGATTGCCGCCCACTTGGAGATGACCATCCCGAAGGGTGCGAGGAACATGCCGGCCATGCCGATGAACATCATGATGGCGACCTTGGGCATCCGTACGATGAGGCCGCTCATATCTTCGATATCCTTACTGCCGATCGTCTGCTCCACGGTGCCGACACAGAGAAACAGGAGCGACTTGGCAACAGCATGGAATATGAGCAGCAGGATTGCCACCCACATGAGGTTGTACGTCCCGACTCCCGCACATGCAACGATAAGACCGAGATTTGCGATAGTCGAATAGGCAAGTACTTTCTTTGCATTACTCTGGGAGATCGCTATAAATGACGCGAGGAGGAAGGTGAAGCCTCCCACGAGAGCTATCATCAGCCCCTCGGTCGTCCCGGCCAACACCGGTGCAAACCGGATGATGATATACACGCCCGCTTTTACCATCGTGCTCGAATGGAGCAGGGCGGAAACCGGGGTCGGAGCGACCATGGCACCGACCAGCCACGAGGAAAAAGGCATCAGAGCGGCTTTGGTGATGCCGGCAAAACTGATCAGGATCGCCGGGACCAGCGCGAGTATGTAACCCGAGCTGATGAGATAGTTCATCTCTAGCAGTTTCCCGGACGGATCGATTATGGCGATATAGATCAGCGCTGCGATAAATGCGACCCCGCCGAGAAGGTTAAGAGAAAGTGCGAGGAATGCATTATTGGTGGCTTCCGTTGTCTGCGAATACCCGATAAGGACGAACGAACAGAATGTGGTGATCTCCCAGAAGAAGAAGACCCAGAGGAGGTTATTGGAAAATACCAGACCGAACATGGCCGATAGAAAGATAAAAATCCAGAAAAAGAACGATCTCCTCCGATCTTTTATGTCGGTATGCTGGATATGGTACGTCTTCATGTAACCCAGTGCATAGACGCATATCAGGCTGCCGATAATGCCGATGATCATCGCCATGATGATCGAGAGCTGGTCAATGAGGAGGTTGTTTTCTGGATGGACGCCGGGAATAAGCCCGGTCTCGAAAAATACCAGCAAGCCTGCCTGCAAAAGTATCAGGACAACCGTAAACGATTTGCGGTGTTTTATCCCAAGGTACAGGATGTACATGGCGAGGAGCATTTCGATAGCGAACATGAACCAGCTGGCCGGTTCAAAAGGGCTATTGAAAATAATGGTGTTTTTGTCAAAATACGCAAAGAGAAGGTAGAGGGAGACGATTCCCAGCACCAGTGCGGAAAAAATTACCACTGCATTTCTTATTTTATCTCGTGAGATGACGAGCATCAGGAGAGCAATAACGGCCGGAAGCCCGATCAGGAACAGCAGAACATTCATTCATCCATCCTCATAATCGTTTGAGGTTTATCATAATTAATCATTTTTAATCAGGTTTGCGGAGCCGCCCGTCGGCAAGGGGGGTCGGGATTCTGCGACCGGACTGGAGATCCCCCGGCCACCATTGACAGAAAAATAATACGGAGAGGAGAAAATGTCAGGATAACCCCCAGAGGATAAAAGTTTAATGCAACAAAAATGCACTAATACTGTCTTATGGAGGGTTGAGGGAGATTCAGGGAAGCCCCTTTGTGCCAGGATATCCTCCTTAGGGTTATCGTGAAGCAGGTTTCTGCTTAATACCAGTTGTCATTACCTGATGTGTTATGGATGATCCCGGACCGGTTGTATGGCGTATTCGGTTGAATGTAAACCCGCTGGCCGGTTCTGCGGCATTCCATGGCATGCCAGGAGGGTCAGAGAATGTTTGAACTTCCGGTTGTTGTTGTCATAAGCGTTATTGCATTGATCGTCGCGGGGATTCTCGCCCGTAGTATCCTTGCGCAGGACGAGGGTACTCCCAAGATGCGGGAGGTTGCCGATGCGATCCGGGTGGGTGCGGAAGCATTCATCAAGCGACAGTATTCGACCATCGCAATCCTTGCGATTGTACTCGCCGTGATTATTTTCTGCGTGTACTTCATCACCGGTCAGCAGGCGCTTGCCGTTGGCACGGCGCTTGCGTACCTCTTTGGTGCGTTCTGCAGTGCCCTTGCCGGGATCATCGGCATGTCGGTTGCTGTCCGGTCAAACGTCCGCACCGCAGCTGCTGCACAGTTGAGTGCAGCAAAAGCCCTTAAAACCTCATTCTGGGGCGGTTCGATCTCGGGTCTGATCATAGTAGCGATGTCACTTCTTGGTGTCTCGATCACGTACTACGCCCTTGGGGCAAACCCGCAAACAACGCCGTTTGTGATCGTCGGCTTTGGCTTTGGTGCCTCGTTTGTCGCTCTCTTTGCCCAGCTCGGTGGCGGTATCTACACGAAAGCCGCGGATGTCGGTGCAGATCTTGTAGGCAAGGTCGAGGCTGGCATCCCTGAGGACGATGTCCGGAACCCGGCCGTCGTCGCAGATCTCGTGGGAGATAATGTCGGGGACTGTGCCGGCCGTGGCGCTGACCTCTTCGAATCCACTGCAGCCGAGAACATCGGTGCGATGATCCTCGGTGTCGCACTCTTCCCGTTCTTCGGAGTCAACGGCGTCCTGTTCCCCATCGTGATGTGTTCATTCGGCCTTCTTGCAAGCATCATAGGTATTCTCACGGCAGGTATTGTCACTATCAAAGGAAAGGAGGGCGCCAACCCGATGACCCCCATGAACATAGGGTATTACATCACCGCCATCATCAGTGCCATCCTTCTCTACGTCGCCGTGAATTGGCTCCTGCAAGGTATCATCTGGTTCTACCTTGCCGGTCTTGTCGGCATCGTTCTGTCGGTGTTGTTCCTAAGGGTCACACTCTATTACACCGACCACCACTACCGGCCGGTGCAGGACATTGCTGATGCCTCCGAGACCGGAGCGGCAACAAATGTCATCACGGGTTTTTCGGTCGCCCTTCAGACCACCGCAATCCCGGCAATCCTCATCGGTGCCGCCCTGCTCATTGCCTTTGAGTGCGGTACACTGACCGGCATTCAATTCGGCGGCATCTACGGGACCGCAGTCGCAACAATCGGTATGCTTTCGGTCTGTGCCTATGTCCTTGCGATGGACGCGTTCGGCCCCATTGCCGACAACGCCGGCGGCATTGTCGAGATGAGCCAAGCTCCCGAAGACGTCAGGAAACGCATGGACGCTCTCGACGCGGCAGGCAATACCACGAAGGCACTTACCAAGGGATACGCAATCGGCAGTGCCGCTCTTGCCGTCTTCCTGCTCTTCAATGCTTACATGGCGGATATCTCCCATCTGATCGGCAAGACTTTTGACACCGTCAACCTCGCCTCAGTCCCGGTCTTTGTCGGTGGGCTCCTTGGCGCGATGCTCATCTTCCTCTTTGCAGGTTTTGCAATCCAGGCTGTCTCAAAGACCGCCCAGTACGTTATTAACGAAGTCCGCATCCAGTTCAAGGACCCGGCCATCATGGCAGGTACCAAAAAGCCCGACTACGCCCGGGTCATCGATATCACTACCCTTGGAGCACTCAAGAACATGGTGATCCCCGGTGTCCTTGCCGTTGCATTCCCGATCTTCATCGGTGTGACCATGAAGTACCAGGCGCTCGGGGGATTCCTTTTGGTAGGAACCATTACCGGCATCCTGTTTGCCCTTATCCTCAACAACGGTGGCGGTGCATGGGACAACGCAAAGAAATACATAGAGAGTGGAGCCCACGGCGGCAAGGGGAGCGCGGCCCATAAGGCAGCCGTAATCGGCGATACGCTCGGAGACCCGTTCAAGGACACGGCAGGCCCCTCGCTGCACGTGCTCATCAAGCTGCTAGCGACACTCTCTCTCGTGCTCGCACCGCTGTTTATCTGAACTTTTTCCCTTTTTCACACGTTACGCGGGCCGGTTTTACCTTATCGTTTGCGGAACAGCTTGCTATAATTGATGAGCGCGGGCTTCATACCGCTGCAGGAGTGCAAAGGCCATTACCGGAAGGCTATACGGGAGGCAATTGACGCCATCGCAACCAGATATGATGCGCAGTGAAAGTGGGGGATCATCCCTTACCTCTCGGCTTTCTAGGGTACTGCTGTCTGTAATGCGTATTGTCCGGAAATGGAGCCAGCGATTCTCGATATCGGCGCCGGGACCGGGCTCTTCTCTGCCATGACCCCGTAGAAGTTCCCGGAGGATTCTTTCTTTCAACGTGGTAGGGGTGCCAGCGCAGGAGATAATTGAGATTGCAATTTTCTTAACTTCTCTTCACGTGATTTCATTTCCGCACTTACATCGTCAATAGCCCGTGTCATCTCGTTCTGCACGGATTCTGCTGTCGCATATGCAGAGCGAAGGATCCCAAGAAGTTTCTTTTCCACTTCGACCCGTTTGCGCAAACGGGCATATTCGCATACAAGATCCTTTTCAAAGCCTGCTTTTATCGCAACGCGGATCTCCCTGTCGATAAACTTTCTCCGCATCAGCACATTCTCGATTGCGCTGTACAATTCCTGTGGTTTAATCGGTTTGAGTATATAATCCTCAATACACAACCCGTATTTCTTCGCTTCAGAAGGCGTCGGTTGTTTTCCGGTGAGCATAAGAACCGGGATCTTTTTCCACGATGAATTCTTCTTGATCTCTTCCAGTGTCTGCCACCCGTCCATCGGGAACATCATAATATCCAGCAGAATGAGGCCCGGAAGTTTCTTCCGGGTTTTTAAGATTGAGAGGCACGCCAAGCCACTTTGTGCGGGAATAGGGACGTATCCCTTTCGCGAAAGAAGCAATGAGAACAGCTCTACGATAGCCGGCTCATCATCCACAATCAGGACCTGTATGGGCTGAGTACGCCTTAACAAGATGATATACCCGGCCCCGGAAATAGCGATAAGGGCGACACCGAGTATCGCGACCATGTCCCAAGGGGCGGGGATAGGACTGGCGGGAGCTGGTTTTTGGATGGATTTTATATCCGGATCATCAGGATATGCTTGTGCGAAACTGTTTATAGCCGCAGTAAGATCGATGGTGGCAAGACTGGCCCCCGTAGTTGTATCGACCAGATCAAGCGAGTGAAAGTCACTGGTGTATGGCAGGACGAGGCCAAATTCAACGGGTTGGATATTACCCGTATCCCCATTTACGGTTCCTGTTGTCTTACCCGGATCCTCGATCAGACCCTCATCCTCAAAAACGACCCGGGGATCTCGGATAGAGAATTCATTGATGGTGCGGTTCTCTGAATCTAAAAGAATTCCCTCTATTGTCCCTGACTGGATACCGAGACTTGGAGGAATCCCATACCGGATTTCAGATGATGCCACCCTGACAAGGTTGTTTTCATAAATAAGATGAATATCAACTATCTTCTGGTAGGGATTTATATTTGCAGCAATGACGGGATATGGAATACAGAGAATGATAAGTATGATCCCGGTTATCCATATGCGTCGCATATAAATCAATACTCCCTTTCTTTAATTCTAATATTTATTTGATATGGTAGTTATTCGTAAGGATGATGCATTCCCAAATGTCCCATAATATCCCGCATGCATAATGTCCGGATCCGGATCCCATCTCCAGAACCCCTTTTGACAATTGTTTGCGGTATCCTCTATCTGGCGGCAATTATTGGGGTTCCAATTATTTGCAACCGCCGCCGCCTGACACTTTTCTTCAGAGTCCCACAGGTTGGGATTTGGATCATTTTGACTATACCAGGTACCACCGCAGTAGGTATCCATAAGTCCATAGAGGCCATGGCCGATTTCATGCATGGCAAGATATTGTTCATCGGCAGCAACTTTTGAGTATACTCTCCCAAGTCCGTTCGGATTTGTACACCCTATCGGCATGCTGGGAGGCCCAAGGTAAATTCCATAATATGTTGGATAAAGAACTATGGTCAAATCAGCGAATGTAACATCATGCCAGTAATTATCCGGGATTTCTCCGGCACAGCCATTGAATGCATCCACATAGGTTTTCCCGTCCCAGAAATAATAAAAATTAAATTTATCCATATAACTGCCCGAAATGGGATAGTACTGAGAGAGGTGTGAAGGATACATCCCAAATGTCTGGTTGATGAACTGTATTACATCGTCTTCAAATTGCTGCTGGCCGCCGGGATACCCGTTGAGCAGGACTTTTGTATTTGTCGAACTGTTAAATGAGGTATTGGAAGGTAAGAACACGACATTTATTTTGGATTCTTGGGGGCCGTTCACGAGGAGGGGTATAATACCGGATACCTGCAGATCCAGTTCCAAGGTATGAATATTCGTGAGGTCGACTTGGGTCGTCTTTTCCAGATACCCGTCTTTAACGGCCCGGATTGTTACTGTCTCTGACGGGTAACTGGCTGCAGAAATAGTAAATGAACCGTAACCGTCTCTCAAAGAGGTCCCCGCAAACTGGCCGTTAATATAATAATCAACACCCCCGAGAGGTGTTTGGTTTTGTATGTCCCGTGTTATGACCGAAATATTTTCCTCCAGGGGTGTCTGGTTTTGTATGCCTTGTGTTACGACCGGGATATTTTCTGACGGAGGCCCTAGTTGTTCACCAGTATAACCTCCGGGCCATCCGGTCAAGATTGAAAATGTGGATAAAATTACAAATAATACTCCGCAGCAGAACAGGATGAGTAGGATTATTCTGGAAAGTTTTTCCCATTGCATGCAACCCATCCTTCGCTGTTTTTGAGGTATACCCTATCTTCGATAATAAAAAGGCAAACTACCAGTTTAATACATGATTTTCTCTAACATTTGAATGATTCTATAATTCTTTATCCTTTCTGGATCAGAAAGGTAAATGAATCACCAACCGGAATATTCGGATCTCAGTCAGAGATGGGAACGAAGCGGCATTTGGTTTTTTACGAGATTTTGTATGTAATCCCAATATGACGGTTCTTGAAGAGAACAGAGAGAAATGTCCATTTATGTGATAAACCCTTATCTGCACCCGTACTCACCTTTCTCTATGGATCCAGTCATTGAAAACATAAGAAAAGAACTCAAAGTCCCTGCAGAACCTGCCGCACAGCAGACCTTCCAGCGGTTCTTTAAAGAAGAGGTGAAATGCTACGGTGTAAATGTGCCGACTGTCACCAAGATCGCCCGGAAATACTGGAAGGAGATAAAATCCCGGGAAAAACAGGAAATCTTCAGGTTGTGCGAAGAACTGTTCAAATCGGGCTACTGCGAAGAGGCCTTTGTCGTCTCAAACTGGGTTCCTCAGCTCAAGGACCGGTATGAGCCGCCAGATCTCCTCGTGTTCCGGCACTGGATTGATACCTACATCACCAACTGGGCTGCATGCGATGGGTTCTGCAACCATTCGGTGGGTGACTTCATCAGTAAGTACCCGGATACGGTTGACGAACTCAGGCGCTGGACGCAATCAGAGAACCACTGGATGCGGCGGGCGGCCGCTGTCTCTTTGATCGTCCCGGTAAAACACGGTAACTTCCTTGAAGAAGCTCTGGGTATCGCCACTCTTCTTCTGACCGACACCGATGACATGGTTCAGAAAGGCTACGGCTGGCTCTTAAAAGAGGCAAGCCGGTACCATCAGGTAGAGGTGTTTTCGTACGTAATGCACAACAGGAAGATTATGCCCCGGACGGCCCTGCGGTACGCGATCGAGCTGATGCCCCAAGATCTCAGATCTGAAGCTATGAAAAAGATCTGACCGGATCGTGGATGGTCAGCACGACAGGTCCCCATCGATACTGATCTCGCTCGGTATACGGCTGTACCGTTTCGGATTTTCTTCAAACTGCTTTTTACAATAATTACAGCAGAAATAATACATCCTGTTTTGGTACGTGGTCACAAACGGGGCGTTCTCCTCGTCAACGAATGCATAACAGACCGGGTCGTTTGCCATGGGCTCTCAACCTCCAGCTGATCTCATGCTTCTGGTGTATTAATGGGTAATGTTTAAAAAAGGAGTGCTGCTGATAATCATGCGACTGCACCGGGAAATTCCCGGTTCTTTCGGCCATCCTGAATAACTTCGAAAATTCCCGCACCTAACGCCAGATTTAACCAACCGGGCCACCCATGTTGAGCCATGGAACCAAGAACTTTGGGATTACCTGCCCTTGCATTGCTCATCGTGCTGGTAACTCTCCTCGCGGGATGCACCTCCGCACCCGGCATTACGGGCACGCAGATCACACCGCCCGCCGGGCAGATACCCGCTTCAACCTCATCCCTGGGCGGGAACGAGAATGCATCCGTGGCCAGCGCTGCAGCTGATGTTGCGGCAAATAACCGGTTTGCCCGGGACCTGTATGTGCAGCTCGCCAGTGATCCGCTGAATGCGGGGAGCAACATCTTCTTCTCGCCGTTTTCCATCTCGTCTGCCCTCGCGATCACATACGAGGGCGCCCGCGGTACAACTGCTGACGAGATCCGCTCGGTCTTTTACTTCCCGGCCGATAACGCGACGCTGAGGGAGGGGTTTTCTCTCGTCAATGCGGGAATCAATAGCGAAAATAGCGGTTACACTCTGAACACGGCAAACGCTCTATGGGCGGAGAAGTCCTACAAGTTCCTGCCGGATTATATCGCCACGGCCGGGCAGTGGTACTCGGCCAATGTCACGAACCTGGATTTCATCAGTCAGCCGGAGGTGTCGCGGCAGACCATAAATGGTTGGGTTGCGGACAGGACCCATGACAAGATCCAAGACCTCCTGCCGGAAGGTTCCATCGATCAACTGACCCGCCTCGTGATCACCAATGCCGTGTATTTCAAGGGTACCTGGGTAAAACAGTTCAACACGAACGACACACAGGACGCAGATTTTCATATCTCTCCACAAAAGACCGTCACGGTTAAGATGATGCAGCGGACTGACGAGGATGCGGTCTACCCGTACGCCGAAACAGCTGATCTCCAGATGCTGTCGATGCCGTATGCACATGGGACCGGGAGCGGCCTTTCCATGATCGTCATCCTCCCCCAAAACGACAGTCTTGCACCTGGAGTGGCAGTCCTCGATCCGCAGAACCTCTCTACGCTCGAGCAATCGGCCTCATCCCGGCGCGTGATGGTATACTTCCCGAAGTTCGAACTCAATACCCAGTACGATCTGTCCGGAACACTTGCGGCAATGGGGATGCCTACTGCATTTTCCACTGCGGCTGACTTCTCGGGAATGGACGGTGCAAGAGATATGTACATCAGCGAAGTCGTCCATAAGGCCTTCGTGAACGTGAACGAGGAGGGCACCGAGGCGGCAGCCGCGACAGGTGTCGTAATGAGAGCCATGGCCATTGCGCATGAAGAGCCGGTGCCTGTCTTCCGGGCGGATCACCCGTTCCTTTTCCTGATCCAGGACAACGAGACCGGAGCAATCCTCTTTGTCGGTCGGGTCGTCAACCCGAACAGCACGTAATCGCTGGCCGGTGGGGGGAACAGATATACCGGACTCCGGACCGCTCCGGCCCCACCTGAGTATCTCATGAAGGAATGGGGGGAGACCTCATGATGGCCGGCCCATTCTCTTTTTACTCCCATACCCGGGAGACGATCTGTGCACCCTCATCCTTGTACACCGCGACCCGGCTTTTCAGGTTATTCAGTCTGCAGGCCGTGATCAGGTTCCCGGTCATCACGTGGATCTCCCGTTCTGCTCCCACTTCTGCTTCTTCATCCGGCCGCGGCTCCCATGTAAGGATAAAGTCGTCATGGTTTTTTATGGCAGCAGCGAGCATGCCGGTGATCGTCCCGAACGTGAAAGGCGCTGTATTCTTTGGGGACTTCTGCCGTTTCCGTTTCGTCGCCATGCACGAACATACTGTACTGGAGGAAATAAGGGTTTCATCCGGGCTAATGATAACCAAAGAAAGCATAAACACCGGACACCTCGCACCGGCAGTCGCGGACACTAGGGAGGACACAGGCAGCCGGCGACGTCTCCGCATCCAATAAATACTCCAAGGCGTCCTATGCTGGTGTGGTGATATGATGCCAGAACTTGTGATCGACAAGAAGAAGACTTCTCTCGTGGTCATCGACCTCCAGAAAGGGATCGCGGCACAGCCGACAAGACCGTACCCCGCACAGGATGTGATTAGGAATGCGGCGCAGCTTGCAGGGGCGTTCAGGAAGAACCAGATGCCGGTATTTCTGGTCCATGTGGCTCATGGACCGGAAACGATGCTGAAAACCATCAGCGATCAATCCTTCGCCCGGTCCGGACCCATGCCGCCGGACTGGTCGGAATTCGTCACAGAGATCGGGCCGGCACCATCGGATGTCGTGATAACAAAACGGCAGTGGGGTGCGTTCTACGGCACCGACCTTGAACTCCAGCTCCGGCGGCGGGAAATAGGCACGATCGTGCTCTGCGGAATTGCAACCGACTTCGGTGTCGAAAGCACAGCGCGGTTCGCCTACGAGTACGGTTTCCAGCAGGTCTTTGCCGAGGACGCTATGGCCTCCATGTCGGACGAACAGCACCGGGCGGCAGTCAGCTTCATCTTCCCGCGGATGGGCCGGGTGCGCAAGACAAAAGAGGTGCTCGCCGCCCTGCAGTAGTCCCGTTTTCACGGAGATCATGCTCAAAAGCCATCAACTTCTCCTCAAATACCGGCATGACACCAGGTACACTTTTTGCGACCTTCAGGTCTGCTATGTTGACCGTGGGGCGCTTGCTGATATGTCATGCGTGAACGGGAGTGAAATCCGTGCGCTGGAGGCGTACTATTTCGATGTCGCATCAGAGCATGGCAACAAGTACATCCCCTACCACCGGATCCGCAAAATCGCGTACGCCGGGGAGACGATCTGGGAGAGATAGGTCCCGAACCAGCGCAACCGGCTGATTGCTGGTCTGCCGGTTATGTGGGGAAACCAGGTCCGGGTTGCGGGCCTTGCCGCACCTTTTTCATCTCATCGCGCCTGCAATCATAATAAAACCACCCCATCTGCTGCTGCACAGAGCGGTACAAGGAGAGGGAATAACGCCTTCTGCGTTTTGTGACTGAAAAGCGTCATGCCGGCAATCACCCCGAACGGCCCGAGAAGTGCAGAGAGGAGCAGTTTCTGTTCGGAGATCCGCCACCCGTTTTGGCGGCGCGCCTGACGCTTGTCATAACCGAACAGCAGGAAGACCTATGTATTCACAGCGAGAATGACCGCTGCAATGACTGGGAGCGCACTCTGGTTCATGGTCCGGTAGAACTTGGTACGCTCTTTTTGCCTTACGTTTTCCTTTCTTGCTTTATGAGAGAAAAAGAACCTCTTCAGATACCAAGCTGATGCAAAAACCGCTCGTGCAGCCGGAGATCGCCGCTAAGTTCCGGGTGGAACGAGAGTGCCATGTGCCGGCCCTGCTCAACGGCAACAATGCCATGATCGATGCGGGCAAGCACATGGGCGCCAGCCCCGGCCGATGTCGCTACCGGAGCCCGGATGAAGATTGCATGGAACGGCCCACCCTCAAGGCCATCCAGCTTCAGGTCGGCCTCGAACGACTCCTTCTGCCGGCCAAACGCGTTCCGGTCGACATTCATATCAATCAGACCCAGCGGACGCACCCGGGGATCTGCTACTTCGGTCGCTGCCAACACCATGCCGGCGCAGGTCGCAAAAATACCACCGGAAAATGTGCGGATAGGATCATAGAGATGATTCTTCTGGATCAGCCGTGATATAGTCGTGGACTCCCCGCCGGGAATCGCAAGGGCGCTGCATCCCGCGAGATCGGCAGGACGGCGGACTTCGATTACCGCTGAAGCTACGCCGGCCTCCCGCTGTTTAAGTGCTGCACGGAACGCGTCAATATGCTCGCTCACGTTGCCCTGAAGTGCCAGCACGCCAATCTTAACGTCCACGGTACTGCAGCACCTCATCCTCTTTGAGCGTATGGACGTCAAGACCGGGCATCGCTTCGCCCAGTCCTCTGCTGACCTTCGCGATCACGTTCGCATCGTTGAAGTGGTTGGTCGCCTCCACGATCGCCTTTGCCATCCGCTCCGGGTTCGAGGATTTGAAGATGCCGGATCCGACAAAGACGCCATCGGCACCGAGTTGCATCATCAGGGCCGCATCGGTCGGAGTCGCAATACCGCCGGCCGAGAAATTTACGACCGGGAGTCGCCCGCGTTCCGCACACTCGATGACGAGCTCTGCCGGCGCCTCGATCTCCCGGGCGTAATCGCTTAACTCCTGAGGAGACATCCCCCTGAGTGCCCGGATCGATCCCATGATTGCCCGCATGTGACGGACTGCTTCGACAACATTGCCGGTGCCTGCCTCGCCTTTCGTCCGGATCATCGCCGCACCCTCGTTGATCCGCCGGAGTGCCTCACCAAGGTCCCGGGCTCCGCAGACAAAGGGGATGGTGAACTGCTTCTTATCGATATGATATTGCTCGTCTGCCGGGGTAAGCACCTCGCTCTCGTCGATCATGTCAACGCCGAGCACCTCCAGCACCTGCGCCTCCACAAAATGCCCGATCCGGACTTTTCCCATCACCGGGATCGAGACCGCATCGATGATCCCGGCCACCTTCTCCGGGTCCGCCATTCTTGCGACACCCCCGGCCTTCCGGATATCGGCAGGCACCCGCTCCAGTGCCATAACTGCGACGGCCCCGGATTCCTCGGCAATCTTTGCCTGCCCGGCATCCACGACATCCATGATAACGCCCCCTTTCTGCATGGATGCAAAGCCGCGCTTGAGAAGCTCAGTGCCAAATCTCAGTTCTTCCAGTTTCATATGAAAGTACTATTGATCACCCATGCCAATAAAATCAATGTGCCACCGGCAATAACTGCAAAAGCAAGAGTGACCGTCCGGACCGCCCGAAAGATATCCCTGCCCCCTTCTTCAAGCGTTTTCTCCCCGATCCCGATCTCGTAGACCCCGGGTTTTACAAACCGCACCCCGCACCCACCGGCCATTGCCGCCATCACGATCCCGCCGTTGAACCCCGGCCGCTTTTTGCCATCACGGCGCAACACCCGCCACGCCTGGCGGGAAGTTCCCCGGAAGACGAAATACACGAGCAGGAAAATCACCGTGATCCGCGACGGGATATAGTTGAAGATGTCATCCATACTGGCGGCGCACCAGCCGATGTGGGCACGTTCGTCCCGGTACCCGAGCATAGCGTCCATCGTGTTTGCCGCCCTGAAGACGGCCGCACCCGCGAGACCTAACCCCGCGAGACCCAAGAAGGAGAAATAAAAAAGCGGCGAGATGATGCTGTCGGTGAGATTCTCGGTCATCGATTCGTATGCAGCAGACCGGATCTGCTCCGGGTCGAGCCGCGCCGTATCGCGGGATACCAGCATCTTTACCCGCTCCCGACCCACTTCCACGCCATCCTGCAGGGCCGCAAGAACAGCATGGGTGTGCTCCTCAAGAGAACGCCATGCGAAACAACATTTAAGGAGAAACGGTGCACCAACAAGATATATCAACCACGGCACAAAGCGCCCGAACAGAAAGAACGGGATCGCAAAGAGAAGCGCGGTTGCCACCCAGAATAAAACCCCAGCCGCCCGTTGGAGCCTAACCGGCCAGAGCCCCGGGCGTCCCCACCAGCCGATAAACCGGCCCAGCAGCGCAACCGGATGAAAGGCCGAGTGCGGGTCGCCGATCATCCGGTCAACAATAAGCGCAAGAAAGAGCACTGCTCCTGTAAGCCCTACTGCTGGCGGTACCATACGTAGAGCGCACCGGCAATGAGCGTGATGAATGCGAGGATATTCAGAAATTCAATCGAGGAATAGAACCAGGAGATGTAAAAAATCAGTGCGATACCCATCAGAACCATGAGGAGATGGGGGCGGCCACGGGCCACCGGCTGGATGGGCTGATCGGGAACCCGTGCTTTTTGTTCCCGCGCAGTCCGACGGCTCACGTCGACCCTGATCTCCGTCTTCGTGATGCCATAGCCGGCGAGGATGTCGATATCAAAAAAGCCCACGGGGCAGTCTTTCCGGATTGGTATGGTCAGGACAGTTTCGTCAATAACGTATAGATTTTCATGAAAAAAGTCAGTAAACATCCCGGCATTGGACGATGTGGCGGTGATATGAAGTGGGGCCCCGCGGTTGATGAACTTCAGACGCAGGTCGCCACCGCATTCGACACAGGTGTTCTCGCCGGGAACTTCGATCGAGTTGATGCCCGAGCGGTTGAGGTAGATCACGGCAATAGTGCTATTTGGGGTTATTTCTGTTGCCACAAGCACCAGAAACGACAGCGGGATATTCATGACAATACAGGCTAGCGTCCGGTTGTCCTAGGGAGGAGATCGGGGATGCCCTCATGGATCGGATAGTCCACCCGACAGGCAGCGCAGTACAGCCCGCCTTCAAGAATCTCTTTCTCGTCCTCAACGTCCACCCGGAGCACGAGGTCCCCTTTGCACACCGGACAGCAGAGGATGTCCATCAGTTTCCGCTTCATGTTTTTTCGTTCCTGATATCGATAATTTGGGAGATATCAGGCCCGGTAGAGATGAGCGTTATGGGGCTGCCAATGTCCGCTTCCACTCTGGAAAGAAACTCCCGGGCCTTTTTCGTCAATCTGCGGTATTCTGTCACACCATAGCATGCCTTGTCGATCCGGTCGATACCGGTGATTGCGGCCTGCGTGCAGCCGTTGATCATCGCGGAATACCGGGCCATTTCCCCGTCCCATCCCCCGATTCGGCGTTTCCGGTGTGTGACGGTGCCGAACTCCTGGATGCCCATTGCATCGGATTTCTCCACGCTCATCTCCGTAGAGAACGGCCCTTCACCGACCCGGGTCGGGTACGCCTTGAAGACCACGATTACATCATCAATTTTTGTCGGCCCGACGCCATTGTCCGCCGCGATCTGGGAGGCAGAGGTATCCTTGCTCGTGACAAAGGGATACGTGCCGTAGTAAAGGGAGATTCCGAATCCCTGAGTCCCTTCGAGAAGAACCGTGTCTCCTTTTTTAAGGGCATCATTTATGGCGAGCGGGACGTCCAGTAAGTATTCAGCGAGCTCCGGGACATCCTTGGCCTGCGGTGAGATCCGCATTACCCGATCAGCGTTCGCCGGCCCGCAGCCTGAGCCGGTGCTTCCAATTGTCTTTGCAAGATGGGTGCTTCCCTTATCACGAGCAATGTGATCTTCCGTGATGATGCCGCAGCGTTTGTCGACGAATATCCGACCCTGGACCCCCAGCATATCGACCTCTTGTTTAAGTACTCGGGGATCGACCAGCACACCACTCCCGATGCAGAGTTTTGCCTTCGGGTAGATGAAACCTGACGGAACCATGCGCACGCCATATTCATGATCGCCGACCTGCACGGTGTGCCCGGCATTCGGACCAACACCGCCGCGGGAAATGATGACAGGTTCATCCTTGTGGGCGATATGGGCGACGACCTTGCCCTTCCCTTCATCCCCAAAAAATCCACCGACGATAATTGTACAGCTCATTGAAATATCATGTAGTGTACGTCAACGTGGGCAATAAATTATGCCTTGTGCCGGGATACACGAGGATTTTGAGAGCGCGAGGAATGACAACGTTCCCGGTTCACCCTTTAGAGACCGTTGACGAACGCTTCCATCCGGCTGAGCGCTTCAGACAGTTCCTTTCTCGCGACAGCGTACGCACAGCGGAGGTGATAATCTCCTCCGGCACCAAAGACACTTCCCGGTACCACCGCAACCCGCTGTGTCTTCAGGAGACGTTCCGCAAATTCAACGTCCGAGAGCCCAGTACCCCGGATGGACGGGAATGCATAGAACGCCCCTTCCGGCACGTGGCAGGAGAGCCCGATCCGGTTGAGGCCGGCCACGAACATGTTGCGCCGGAGCCGGTACTCGTTAACCATGCTGTTTTTTTCCTCATCCGTTGACCGGAGCGCCTCGAGCGCCCCGACCTGTCCCATCACGGGGGCACAGAGCATCACGTACTGGTGGATCTTCAGGGCCGCATCGCAGATCTCCTCGGGGGCACAGAGATATCCTACCCGCCACCCGGTCATTGCATAAGCCTTGGAGAACCCGTTTAAGGTAATTGTTCGCTGCCAGAGATCCCCAACCGTTGCTGAGGCGGTATGGGTCCCTTCATAGGTCAGTTCCGCGTAGACCTCGTCACTGATCAGCAAGATATCCCGATCTGTAACGATATCGGCAATGGCTGCAAGATCCGCCCGGTTCATCACAGCGCCGGTCGGGTTGTTGGGGAAATTGATGACAAGAGCCTTGGTCTTCGGCGTGATCTTTGCCAGCAGGTTCTCCGGGCTCAGCTTGAACCGGTCTCGCTCGGCACATTCCACCGGTACAGGAATGCCACCCGCAAGCGTTATGCAAGGAGCGTAGGAAACATAACCGGGTTGTGCGACCAGTACCTCGTCACCGGGGTTCACGATGGCACGGATTGCGATGTCAAGTGCCTCAGATACACCGCTGGTGACGATGATCTCGCTTCTGCTGTCATACCTGAGGTTGTACCGGGTGGCAAGATTCTGCGAAAGCGCATCGCAGAGCGGTTGAATACCCCGGTTGGATGAGTAATGAGTTCCGCCCTGTTCGATCGAGTAAATGCCTGACTCGCAGATGTTCCACGGAGTCCGGAAATCTGGTTCGCCGACACCAAGCGAGATGACGTCTTTAATCCCAACCGCGAGATCAAAAAATTTCCTGATGCCGGAGGGTTGGATCGCTTCGGCACGCTCTGAGATGAAACGACGCATGCGCCCACCTTAAAAAGAGTAGGGAAGACGTTCTGCTTCCTGCTCTTCGAAGAGTACGTTGCCGTTTTCCTTAAATGACTTCATGATGATGTGCGTTGCCGTCTCCCGGATCCGGTCCATCGGGGCCACATGTTCCGAGACAAAACGGGATACTTCCTGCATGTTTTTCCCTGCCACCAGCAGCTGGAGATCATAGGTGCCGGTAATGAGTCGGAGTGTCCGTACCTGCCGGAACCGGGAAAGCCGTTCCGCGATACGGTCATACCCGAAGTCCCGTTCCGGGCTAACTTTCAGCTCGATGATTGCCGAGACCTCCCCATTTCCGGCCTTCTCCCAGTTAATCACGGCCGTGTATTTTCGGATCACCTGCTTCTCCTCAAGGTCGCGGATCCGTGCTTCCACTTCGGTTGTTGTGAGATTAGTCATCGATCCGATTTCCTGTGCAGAGAGCCGGCTGTTCTCTTCTAGAATCCTGAGGAGTTCGAGATCCTTGTCATCCATCACCTGTCACCTGAACCACGACTTTAACCATTTTGTTTCCATCTGCGATATATCGAGATCCTTCAACCCGTTCAACCGCTGATCCTTGAGCACAACTTCACGGATCTTGCCGGCATTAGTGTCAAACCACATCTCCTTCGTACGCCCGTACCGCCCTCGGCTGACAACCCGGGTGTCAATTACGCCGAGCATGTTCAGTTCGGATATAAGGTCGGTAATGCGGCGGTGTGTAAGAACATCCAGATCGATACTCGGCGCAATATCCTGATAGATGCGTGAGACTTCCCCGCTGGTAAACGTAGTGTGGCCCAGCTGCTCCAGCGCCAGCATGGAAAAGAGGATGAGCTTGCTCTGGGTGGGGAGCGTCGAGATACATTCGATCATGCTGTCGGTCTCGATCTTCGCCTGAGCCTGCTTCACGTGCTCCTCAGTAACCTGCTTTGATTCGTCACGGTCCGCCAGTTCCCCTGATATCCTCAAAAGATCCAGCGCTCGACGGGCATCACCGTGCTCCTGAGCGGCAAGCGCCGAACAGAGCGGGATGACGCCGTCGGCTATCGCGTCGTCCATGAATGCAGCAGCTGAACGCTGGGTCAGGATGTCCACCAGCTGAGGTGCATTGTATGGAGGAAAGACGATCTCCTCTTCGGAAAGCGAGGAAAGGACACGCGGATCCAAGAAATCCTTGAAACTCAGATCGTTTGAGATCCCGATGATGCTGACCTTGGACTGTTTCAGATCTGAGTTGATCCTTGTCAGGTTATAAAGCGTGTCGTCACCGCTCTTTTTTACCAGTTTGTCGATCTCGTCAAGCACGATTACGAGCACTCCCCCGCCGGCCTCGAGCTGGTTCTTGAGCTCGGCATATACCTGATCAGTCGGCCATCCAGTCATCGGGATGTGGGTACGGGTCTTGTCACTTGCAACTTCATCGACACCATCCAGACATTTCGCGATCTGTGCCAACACCCGGTACTGGGTATCGATCACCTCGCAGTTGAGGTGGACAATCCGACAGATGGTTCCCATCTTGCTGCTCGCCTTCTCAAGCTCCGAACCAACGTACCGGACACATGCTGTCTTCCCGGTTCCCGTCTTGCCATAAATGAGAATATTAGAGGGGGTTTCATTCCGCAAAGAGGGGGCAAGAATAGATGCGACTGTATCGATCTGGGGTTTGCGATGGGGGAGTATCTGTGGTCTGTATGAGTGCCGCAGCACCTCGCGGTCCCTGAATATCCGGTTATTGGAGAGGTATTTTATAAACAACCCGGTTGAGGGGTCATCGGTTTCCGACATAATGACACTGAGGAGCTGATTCTTAGTGGGATGAGATTAAAAAAGCGATCGGTTTATCTTATTTATAAACCCCCCGGCTTCCTGTGGAAATCGGAATTATTCGCGATTATATTGCCATTTAATCAATTTTAAAAGATTTTCATCTTTTTGCTAATGATTATGTCAATACAGATAGATTCACCTTTTCAAATATCGATTTGTGGGGAGATATCGTGGGGGTCACCCCTTTGTTTCGTGTGGAAGTCTGAAGAAGAACCTTCTAACAGATTAATAATTTAAAAAAAGTAACCATTTTCATTTTGGATTTGAAAATATTTAAGTAATTCGAAATAAATCTGAGCTGACAACGATAAAAATAGGATTGAAAACCAACCGATTACGTGTGTTGAGGACGTCCAAGATTGGAGAATATACACTTGACACTCCACTGGAAACAAAGGGGTTGCCTTCATTTTATAAAATAAGATTAAAAATATGAGAAAACTCTGAAGCATGCATGTCTATTAATGGGTAATAACCATTACATTTATTACCATGAAACAGGAACACCTTCAGCCAGTTCGTATTACTGCGGCGATCATCACAGTTTCCACGACCCGGACCAAGGAAAACGATGCCAGCGGGCAGGTCATCGAAGAGATCCTGCACGATGCTCATATCCCGGTCAGCCATTATATGGTGGTTCCGGATCAGGCAGAGGCCATCCGGATCGAACTATATCATGCGCTCAAAACAGCCACGTGCATTATTATCAATGGGGGTACTGGGCTCACGCATGATGATTGTACTATTGAAGCGGTCCGTCCTCTGCTGGAGAAAAAGATCGACGGATTCGGGGAACTTTTCCGGATGAAGAGCTTTCAGGAGATCGGGACATCTGCCATGCTCTCCCGTGCCATCGGGGGGATCATCCATAGCAAAGCGGTGTTTTGCATTCCCGGCTCACCCCCAGCGGTGACACTGGCAACCAGAGAGCTCATTGTTCCGGAGATCGCCCACATTCTCTCCCATGCAAACGCGTGATCAACCCTGTTTTTTTATCCGGTAATTGCATTCCGAATCTGCAAACCGGCCCCTCTCCGAGCTACTTGCTGACATCAAGGAGAGCAATGCGCTCAATTACCAGATCGACAACCCGATTCCTTCCGGCCGCATCCAGCTCTTCCGGTGTGATATCAAAAATGGCAGCGAGCACGGGAAGTCTCTCTGCCGGCACACCGTCTTCAGGAGCACGGGTAACCTGCATAAGCAGTTCCAGTTCTTGCCAGGCCTCTTCACGTTCAGGGCAGCAGCAGACATAGAGATGGTTTTCCCCCTCATGGATGCCAAATGAAACGGCGATACCACACTGGCGAGTGCCGGCAGCATACAGCAGCGCCTCCATCTCGAACGAGTTGGATACCGGATCCCCGCTGTAAAACGATCGGTATGCATGCCGAATAGCCGCTTCTGCGTGCCGTACTCCTGCCATCTTTTCTGCATCAAAACAGATAACATGCATGCCGTGCCGTTCCCCAATCCCTTGCAGTACCTGCAGGGTCGTGTCCCGGTTGCGGACGGTTATGACCGCAGAACGGATCGCAAAACCGGGATCCGGGGAGACCATCCGCTCACCTGAACCGGAAGAGCGTTGACTGTGCAGAGTCACCGTCCGTCTCCTTCGCCGGTTCATCCGGTCTGGTGTTCCTGTGCCGGATCTGGTCAACTATCTGATCGGTGATCCTCTGTCCCAGAATCCGCACAATCTCCTCTTTTGGATGCCGCAGGATCTCCTCCGGCGAGGTAATACCGTTGTTGAAGAGGCGCCGGGCACGGACACGGCCAATGCCGCGCAGCCGGACGAGCGGGAGCAGTTCGCGCCGGATACCATTCTTCATACAGATCTCGTATTCCTGCATCTTGGGGTAGAAGGAATGGGCAAACATCCGCGCAAGCTGGGAGCTGGCGTGCAGCAGCCAGTTCACGCTTTCCACCATGCCGTACACGTCTCCAGGACCCACCGAGTACCGCTCGCAGATCTTCTCCTCAGTCAGCTCATCAGCCCAATCCGTGAGGAGCATCGCGGTCTTGAGCGCACGGTAATATAGTTCCACATCATCTTCATCGGATGGGAACGGGAGCCAGAGTTCGCCGGCATGCCCCTCCATCATGCGCGAGAGTGCATCAATATCGGCATTCCGCACGTAGAGCCGGGGCATATCCGGCGTACTGCAGAGCACCTGCAGGAGACCCAGATCGGTATATCCGTCAGTATCCCTCAGCGAATCGACCAGCATGGCGGCGCTCCGGGGATCGATATACAACCGTGAAACCAAGCTCCCGAACTCGGTTGCTCCGAGGTTTTCACCGATCTCTATGAGCATTTCGGTGCCAATTAAAAAACTAAATGCGGATTCGATAGCACGGTGCATGAGACGTCCCTGCCGGTGTTCATTGACGTAGAAGGTCCGGTTCATAAAGGCAAAAAGTTCCTCCCGGGTGCTAGCAAAACCGGAAGCGATCAGCGAGAGGACATGCGTATATAACGCGGCCGGCTCGGCGATACGGGAGTGCACCTCTTCAGCCGGCGCGTCAATATAACAGTCAAACAGTTCCTCAACCTGCCGCTCGTCCTTTGCAATCAGCACCGCCTCTCCGTACGGGTCGAGCCGGGGCCGCCCGGCCCTCCCTGCCATCTGGTGGTACTCGCTCACCGGGATAGGCTGTATGCCCTCACCGGCAGAGAATCTCATGTAGTCCCGGATCACCACGCGGCGCGCGGGGAGGTTAAGCCCGGCAGCCAAGGTTGGCGTGGAGGAGATGCACTTAATCCAGCCTCCGCGGAACCCCTCCTCAACGATCGCCCGCTCGGGGCGGCTTAACCCCGCGTGGTGGAACGCGGCGCCTTTTGCCACGCAGGCGGCAAGGGTCTTTCCCATCTCGGTCTGGGCGCCCGCATAGAGGCGCTCCGCGTACGCAGCAAGGGCCGGCGCGTCGCTTTTGATTGACCCGGCGGCACGTTTTGCAAATGCCTCGGCATTCCGGCGGGATGAGACAAAGACGAGACACTGCCCGCCTTCGGCGATGGTGTCGAGACAAAGGTTGAGATCATCATAGTTCCTTGATACCGCCTTGATTTCCCGTGTCATTTCATGAAAATGGATCCGGTTGTTGCAGAAGACCCCCTGCCGCAGGTCAACCGGGCGCCACGAGCTGGTGACGAGCTCCGCGTCCAGCCACCCGGCAAGGATATCCGGGTTGCCAATAGTTGCGGAGAGACCGATCACCTGCATGGCCGGGTTCTTCTCCCGCATCTTTGTAATCACCATCTCGAGTGTCGGGCCCCGGTCCGTCGAGTCGATCAGGTGCACTTCATCAACTACGAGGAGCGTGATCCGGTCAATCCACCGGGCGTTGTTGCGGAGCAGGGAATCGACCTTTTCGCTCGTGGCGACGATAATGTCGTTTTTGCCCAGCTGATCATCCCGGCGGTCCAGATCACCGGTCGATAGGCCGACCCGGACTCCTTTACCGCCGAACTCTTCAAATTTCTCGCTTGCCAGCGCTTTTAAGGGAACGATGTACAGGCATTTTCCGCCGCCGGCGATATGGTGGTGCATCGCCATCTCGGCCACGAGTGTCTTCCCGCTTGCCGTCGGGATTGCGACAAGAAGGTTCTTTCCCACGAGTATCCCTTTGCTGATGCAGATCTCCTGTGGAGGGTAGAGGCCGGTAATACCCGAAGCGGCGTAGTGCAGTTTTAGATAGTCGGGGATGGCGAGCTGCTCAATCTGCATGGCAAATCCTGTTGATGAGTACACTCTTCTCGACAAACCGGTTTTCCGGTTATGTCCTTTATGGATAATCCCTTATATTTTAACCGGCGGAACGGACATGAATACCGATACATGGCACAGGGCCACGGGACAGCTGCCCGTCAGTAATAATAACTGATCATGTCCTGCTTTGCCTCTTTCCTCTTCCGGTCAAGGAAGGCAAAGACGTTTTCATGAGGTACTCCCTCGATGAGCATATCGATGGCGGCCCGTGCAGTCTTCATCTGCTCGGGATAGCCGATCAGCGCCACGGTATGGCCGAAGACCGAGAGATCGACATCCGTCATGTTCTCGATCTGTTCGCGGGCCCTCCCGTCTTTCCCGATGATCCTTCCCTTCAGCCGGTCGAGCTGGTGCGGGTTGTCTCCGGTTTGGGAAAGATCAATAATATCGAGAAGGAGATCCTCGTCTTCAAGCAGCTCGAATGCGCGCTCCGGTGAGAACCCGCTGTTGATCGCATTAATCGTCTCCACCGCCCTGAGAACAAGGAGCGTGTTCTCCTCGGCCCCCTCCACCTTTACCAGTCCCTCCTTGCTGTCGATGGTGATGGTCGCATGGGTCTTTACTTCAAGTTCTCTCTTCGTCGAACCGCCTTTTCCGATCAGCACGCCTACCCTGTTGGTTGCGATCTTGATTTCCTGTATCATGGTTTTCTGATCCCTCTCCAGTGTTCACCGGCTCGGTTTCGTGGGTATTCCGCTTCCTGTACTAGTTTACCCCCATTTCATGACTCACCTGTCGCCAGACCGGTTACTGCCTCAAATACTGTGCGTTCGTTTGTGATGCTGCACCGCTTTGCAAAGAACCGGTTGATATTTCGGATGTCCCGGATCAGGAACTGGAACGCATGGGGGTGATCACGGGTTACGGACTGGCCCATGTCGATGACATAAGGTTGGTCGCCATACAATATATTGAACTCGCTCAGGTCACCATGCACGAGCCCTGCTCCGGTGTAGAGCGTTGTGATATACTCGAGAATTTTCCGGTATACACCCGCCGGATCGCTGAGCTCAGCATGCCGGAGCTGGGGAAACGGGCGCTCCCCCTCACCGAGAAATGACATCAGCAGGATGTTCCTGTCCCATACAAGCGGTTCGGGAACCGGGACACCTGACTCTTTTGCTCGGGAGAGGTTTGCAAATTCTTTTTTGGTCCAGGCAAAGACCAGTTCCTTACGGGATCTTTTCACGTGGGAAAACCGGCGATCCCCGGTCATGTATGAGCTCATGCTGGTGAAATTTGCTGTCCGGATCCGGTAAATCTTGATGGCGATACCGACCCCATCCCGCTCGCCATAGAAGATATTTGCCTCCTTCCCCGTACTGACCGGTCCGCCCATCACGGAAAGGTACTTTTTCTGGACCAGTTTGTAGAGCGCGAGGAATGTGACATCATCAAAGACGTCATTCCTGACTTTGAACTGGTTTGCATCTTTTATACGGATGCCCATCTCTTCAAGGCGTCTATCGAACCCCTCCTGCTTCTTTTCCAGACTCACATCGGTCTCCAGTCTTTGTTACCTGTAGTTCCGCTCAGCGGATATATCCCCGGACCGGTGCGAGGATTTCCACCAGGCAATCCCCGCAGGCCCTCTTGAGATCGAGCGCGTGGACGTTTCCTCCTGCATATGCCGCTTCGAGTTCAGGATACCCCGTGAACGTGAGATCACCGCCAAATTTTTCCGGCCGTTTGATGATGACGTGCTGGAGACGGGGAAATATATGGTACTGGAAGATCTGAAGGATTGGGTTCTCCGGGACTTGGGGTGGGCAGAACGCCCTCTGGCACTTTTTCCGGATCTCGTCCTCGCTGTCAGCAATCGAGATGTAGTTCCCCTGTGAAGAAGACATCTTCTTCCCGTCGAGGCCGTTCAGGATCGGCGTGTGGATACAGACCGGAGCCCGGTACCCGAAATTGACGAGATGCTCTCGGGCGAGCATGTGGATCTTGCGCTGGTCGATTCCGCCCACGGCCACGTCGACACGGAGCATGGCGATGTCGGCCATCTGCATGATCGGGTACACCATCTGGGAGACCGTCGGGTGATCCATCTGTCGGCCAACCTCATCCATGCTCCGTGTCGCCCGGTTCAGCGTGATCTGCTGGGAGAGCTGGAGTACCAGAAGTTCGTAATCGCGGTTAAGCTGGAGATCGGAGCCGAGCACGTACTTCACGTTTTTTAAGCCAAGTCCCTCGAAGCAGCGGCGGTTGTAGTCCGCCAGTTCCCCGATCTTTTCCATGCTCCCTTTCCGGTTTAAGAACGCGTGGAGGTCGGCGAGGAGCACGACAACTCCAAAACCGGCTGCCTGAAGATCGACCAGCTTATTGATGGTGACGAGGTGGCCGAGATGTATCTCACCGCTCGGTTCGTATCCTGCGTATACCTTTTTTGTGGGCTGTGCAATCAGGGCCCGGAGTTCGTCTTCCGTGACAATTTCAACGGTGTTCCGGGAGACCAGTTCGTAACCATCCATCAAAAATAATGGGTGATGGTGGAAGTTAATGGTTATTCTGGATGGGAGAAAAGTTGAGGGCGTCGTTGGTCTTTTTAATGGATGCCGCTGCATCTTTTTCGATGCCGGTCATTGCGCGGATCGCATCGACATTCTCCACGACCACATCCGCCTCCTGGTGGATTGCCTGGAAGAAGCAGAGTTCGTTTTTGTTCGCGTAGATGGAATCCTCAAAGATGCAGTTCTCGTACAGGTCGGCACGCTGCCGCCCGAGATCCATGGCGAATTCCTTCAGCTCCGCTGTGCTCTTTATCCCCGCACTCTTCTTCACGAGTCCCATCCGCGGGTGCTTTTTTACCAGTTCGATGACCCGCTCGCGGTTCACGTCCTTCTTTGTCGTGATCCGTAGGGCATGCATGTGCATCATCGTGGTCGGGACAATCATGGCCATCGTGGTAATAGAGATACGGGGGAGCACGGTCTGGACGTCCGGGCCGTGGTGGCTGGGCACCGTCACCGGGTCCAGTACGACCGCATCGATCGGCCCTTTCTTGATCTCGCCCGGATCAGACCCCCGCCTTACCATGATCGCGTGGACATGTGCAACGCCATATTCTTTGTCTATCTCCTGGATGATTCGGCAGAGACCGGTGGTGTTGCACGAGACTACGCGGACGAACTGTCGCCCTATCGCGTCCTTGTAGTTGCAGGAGGAATTGAAGGAGAACCCGGCGACCTCGTGCTCCTCGCCCCCCTGCCAGATGGCCTTTTTTCCCAGCTTCTCGTACAGGGGTTTGTTGGTTGCCCCGACGTCGCCCGGCGTCGCATCCACCACCACATCAGCCGCCCGGCACATGTCCTCCACTGAACCCGCCACGGCAAGCCCCGCCTTTTCAAACGCAGCCTTCTTCGAGAGATCCGCGATATAGAGCGGGTAACCCCGCTGCTTTGCAATGAATGCCTCGGCATTCGGTCGGGTCTTCGAGACGCCGACCACTTTCATGTCCTTCTGCGCAGCGACGACATCGGCAACGCGTTTCCCGATGGTGCCGTACCCGTTGATGGCCACCTTGATCATATAATCATACATCGTTCCGGCAAGGAAAAAGCTATCCGAACGGGATTAAAATAATAATAATCCGGTGCGTGGACAAGTAATACCATCGGGGATACATGCCGGTTCTCATGCAGATGATGTGAAATGAAGACGATCCCGCACAATGATTAGAGTATAACGGCAGAGCATTCAGAGAAACAGATCCTGTATTTTCACCACATCAGTACTGTCTTTTGCTTTCGCGTACAGCGCCAGCGGCTCCCTGTTGACTTCTAAAAAACGGACCCCCCAGCCGACGCAGCCAAGAATCTTTTCTGCCCGGTCCGGTTCACCAAGAATAAAGAGCGTTGCGGCGAGTGCCTCGACCGATGAGAGCGTGCAGGGTCTGCCAAAGTTCACCGGGTTTGCAGCAACAAGAAAGGGAAGGGCCCGGCGGATCCTCCACGAGCTGACCGCACTGGTGTCCAGCACTTCCCATGAACAGTCCAGTACGGTAACGGATCGAGCAGAGCGGTCTTTTGGGGAGAGTGCCTGTTCTGAAGTGGGATCGAGAAGGAGCGTATTCCGGGGTATCCGGGAGATTTTGTTCAGGACCTTCACATGACCCGCTCTTTCCAGTTTTTTTACCGTGCATTTCTTGGGGTCGCAGCTGTTGTCCCGATACGCGTAGAGCGGTTTCATTGATCATCTCTGCGTGTACACCCTGCATCAATGAATGTTTTCTTATCACAGAATGAGTACAACAAATCCTCCCCCGGCACGCATCTGAGTGAGGATAGATTGACTACATTTTTGATTGAGACGCATGATAAGAAATGTTTCATTATCAACATATAGGAACCCGGCCCTCTTTTCATTTCCGACATACCGCCCCCATCACCCCGCGGAAAACACACATAGAACCACTTGGCGGATGCGCGGAGGCGGCGTTGTTTATAGAGATTCCCTGTCGGTTCTGATGTGTTGATGGTTGATGGAGAATTTTTAACGAATGCGGTAAATCGGTCATCAACATTATACACCTCAGAAGCAATTCTTTGCTCGCAAAAACCACAATAATGTGGTATAAAGGACGATTTTGTGATAAGTAGCAGGGGGGAGAGATCTGATCCGCACACACTAAAAATTGGGCTTCCCCAGTCCCGCATCCTCTCAGCAACCTATAAACCTTTTTTCGGCGATGCTCTGTACTGGCAATGCCGAATTATCATAATCCCGGGATTGAGACAATGGACCGGAACGGTCTCGATTCGCTGATCGATGAGCGGGTGAGGTATACCGTTCAGTACGCCCATGAACATTCCCCATTCTACCGGCACTGGTTCAATAAAAACGGGATCGATCCAGCCGATATCAGGGTTCATGAGGACCTGCTGCAGCTCCCCATCGTCTCCGGCCATACTATCCGCGAGCACCAGCCACCAAGCACCCCGGATTTCCATTTCCTTTCGACAGGCTGGGGTGACGTCTTCACCATCCAGGAAACAAGCGGTACGAGCGGGACACCCAAGAGTTTCTTCCTCACTTGGGACGACTGGAAGCGGTACGCCGAGAAATATGCCCGGAGTTTTGTCTCGCAGGGGTTCGGCCCCGATGACCGGCTAGTCGTCTGCGCCTCGTACGGCATGAACGTAGGAGCGAACACGATGACACTTGCAGCACAGAGGCTCGGGATGACCATCATCCCGTTCGGCAAGTGTGACTTCGCGTCGAGGGTCATCACGGCATACCGCCCGACCGCGATCGTAGGAAGCGTATTCAAACTCCTCCGGCTCGCGCACAGGCTGGAGCAGGAAGGGATCCAGCTAAAAGAGACCTCGATTGCGAGGCTGATTGTCGGGGGCGAAAGTTTTTCTGACGAGTCCCGTGCTTACCTCGCGGAGACATGGGGATGTCCGGTATTCAACACGTATGGGAGCACTGAGGGGACGATGTGCGGGGAGTGCAGGGAACTCGCAGGGCTCCATGTGCCGGAAGACCTTGTCCACCTCGACATTTACGACCCGCAGATGAAAGCGTTCGTCTCCGACGGCAACTGCGGCCGGGCGGTCCTCACTACGCTCCTGCCGGAGGGTTCAAAGGCAGGCACTCTCCTGCTTAACTATGATACTGAGGATACGACGGCAGTACTCTCCCGGGGGCGGTGTGCCTGCGGCAGGACACACATGCGGATTGTCAACCCGCAGAGGGAGGCCGAAACGGTCTGGATCCTCGGAACTTCCGTGAACCGCGTGGACATCGAGGCCGGTGTCTTCCAGCCAGAAAGTATGCAGTTCCTCAACGGAGAATACGAGGCGTTCCTCTATGATGGTGAATCGCCGGGGGAGGTTGTGATGCGGGTGAGTTTGGAGTGCACGGATCCGGAGACAGCTGATCGGAGGCTTATTGAAGACCGTTTTGTAAGTTATTTCTTAAAAAACAAGAAAAACCTTGTACCTCATTACAATGACAAGATCTTCTCTATTTTGTTCAACTTTGTCCGTCCGGGGGAACTTGAGCTGCACAAACTCAGAGGGCGGCCGAAACGTCTCGTCGATCGCAGGTCGGTATAGTGTGCAAATTCCCGATTCCCAGTGTTCATGCCTCCCGCGGGAAAACTTCTTTTTCCTCTACATGAGGTTGCTTACCGGTGTTTAGGTACGAGACGGTTGGCGATGACAACAGCCTCTTCTGCAGTCCCCCCATATGCATCGGAGCCAATCTGTTTCCAGAGGTCAGGAACGATCCTGAACGGGTATCCACCGACGATAATCTTTACTCCTGCGGTTCTTTGATCCGCACGCAGCGACCGGATAAGGTACTGGACCTCGGGGAGATGGCGTGGCATGGTCGTGGACAGGGCAATAATGTCGGCCTTCCGGTCCCGTACCGCCTCAATGATACTCTGCACCGGTATATTTGCCCCGGTATAATACGTATTCCAGCCGTCCATCTCAAAAAAGTCGGCCACCATGCGGATCCCGACATCATGAAGTTCCTCCCCAACACTGGCAGCGACGACGGTCGTTCCCCTCCGGCCCTTACCAACCCCAACCGGAAAGAGGAACCGGTCGTGCAGCCGGGCCATGAAAGTTTCGACAGAGACAGTTACGAAATGCTCTTGAGCGATGCCGACCAGCTGCAGCTGCCAGAGCCTTCCCGTTTCCTGCAGCACCGGCTGGAAGATGTGGAGATAGATATCCTTGACTGATGTGCCGGAATTGATCTCATCCTCAATTATCCTCCCTGCTTGCTCCAGATCCGCAGAGATGACGGTGTGGAGGAACGACTTGGCAACCTCAGCGAGAGAGTTATCTGCGGTGATATAGGGGGGGATCTCTGGGAGGGTATTTTTGAGGGCGACAAGACTTTCGGTAATAAATGCCGCAGCCTGTTTGCGGAAATCGGGAGGCAATTCCTTTTTGAGGACTTCACCTAACGCATCGAGAACCTGAGATACATGTTTTTTCGGGAAATGCAGGGAGGTGAGATGCACCCTTACCCAGCAGACGTGATCTATGAATATAGCTGAGTTACCGATCGCAATCGATTCCCCAAGACTGTTGATAATATCCCTGAACTCTTCCAATATGCGCATCTTCTGTATTCCGCTGAAGTTACGCCAGATGCTCGGGTGTCTCTTCCCGAACTGGTCAAGGGCCTTCCCAGCAAGGTACTCCCGATCTAGTTTGACGGGATAGTACACAGGTAATACGGCCTTATCCATTCGTGTCTTCCCCCCTATTAGGTTATGAGAGAGAATCTGGTTGGATGGTTATTATTTTTCCCCCTAGATCGATCCCTAGATCGATTATAGGTAAACGGAAACGATGATGTTCATGCGCAGCAGTATCCTGCATATCCCCCCACAACCCCGTACTAACCGCCCACTGAAACGCATGGCGAGCGTTCGGTGCTCGGTTGTAGGTAGGGTGGGGGCGGGGTGAAAAAGTGGTGTATTTATCCTCATTGTGGTAATAGTTTCAATCAATGTACGTGCTCTGCGCCCCCTGTATCCTCAATCCCTCGTTGCGGGCCAATGGCATCACAAAACCATCAGATATCCAGTTGTTCGACCGGTGCATTGACCGGTGTAAACAATTCAGGATCACGATGGTGCCGTTGCCCTGCCCGGAGACGCTGTACCTTGGGCCTGAGAGGAGCCCCGGCACCTACCTTGAACTCCTGAACACCCCGGAATTTGCCATGTTTCTTGAAGACCTGTGCGGTCAGGTCAACAGGATCATCGAAGAGCGGGGTCCGCCGCTCTGCATCCTTGGCGTCAACTCCTCCCCTACCTGTGGGGTGACCAGTAATTATTATGGGAGCGAAGATGGCAAACCCTCCAAACGGCCGGGCCGGGGGGTGTTCCTCGCACGTTTTCCCCGGTTCCGGGCGCAGGATGTGGCAGAGTTTGCGAAATACCGGATTTATCTTGCCGCACCGCTTTTCTCCGACGCGGAGAGAGCATATAACGAGCGCATTGCGGAGCTGTTGAAAAAAGAGTATTTCGAGGTATATCTCCCGCAGGATGCCGGGGACGACAGCCCGTTGCGGGGAAAAAACGAACATGCCCGTATTTTTCACCGGAACCGGCAGGCGCTGCATGAGGCAGATATCGTGATCGCGATTATCGATGGCGCGGATGCGGATTCCGGTACGGCATGGGAGATGGGATATGCAGCAGCGCTGGAAAAACCGGTAATTGCCATCAGGACAGATTTCCGGCGGGTTGGCATCCACGAGCAGGTCAACCTCATGCTTGAGCAGTCCGCACGGGTGGTTTCCGGTGAAAAAGAACTCCTGCAGGCACTCGAACCGTACCTGATTGGTGACGTTTGCCGGTAATGGTGCCGGTCCTGTTGGGACGATCTCCCGCAGGCAGGGGGCGGAGATAATCCGGCAAGCTATAAGAGGATTATTACACAATAGTGTGTGATAACGATGGCAAAGAAAAAGGGGGGGCGGCACAGTGAAAAGGAGCCACAGCGTCCGGCAGAATGCGATCTTGACGGGGACTATCGGTTCCCAGTTCAATCCCTAAAAGATCTCACGCTTGCAAATATCCGGGCCGGCATTATCGGCAGCAGGTACGCACAGGCGCTCCTCCTCCTGACCATCATCGGCCTGTTTTTACGGTTCTATAACCTCGGTTTCAACTCACTCTGGCTTGATGAAGCCTCAACCTATACGATCTCTGTCAATTCGTTCTCCCAGATCTGGCAGGCGACAGCTGCCGGTGAATTCAACCCGCCGCTCTTCTATTGGATGGAACACGTGATGCTCACGTTCGGGAACAGCGAGGCGATACTGCGGTTCATCCCTGCCGTGGTTGGCACCCTGACGATTCCCCTGATCTACTGCGTCGGCAAAGAATTCATGGACCGGACCGTCGGGATCATCGCCGCAGCAGCATTCGCTTTCTCCCCCTTCCTGATCTATTATTCGCAGGAAGCACGGGCCTACATCATGATGCTCTTTTTTGTCGTGTTTGCGATGTTATTCTATTTGAAAGCCCTGAAGGACAACGGTATCCGGAACTGGGTCCTGTTCGGGCTGTTCTCCGCTTTGGCGCTCTGGGCCCACTTCTACGCGTTTGCGATCATCGCCTCCCTTATCCTGTACGCGCTTGCGATACAGTTCCTAAATGTTCGTCAAAATCTCAGGAAAATCGGGATGGTTGCGCTCTCGGCAGTTGTTTTTTCAATCGCTTGTCTCCCCCTTTTCATTGTCGCGCTTCCGCTCTTTGCCAGCCGGACCGCTTTGGGTCCCACGTTCGGCGTCCAGGGATTTGATGTCATATACCAGACGTTTCTCCAGATTGCAGGGTTCAACGAGTTTGTGATGTACCTCCTTCTCCTGCTCTTTATTGCTGGTATCATTCAGACATTTCTTGTTGACCGAACCAAAGGATGGTTCCTTGTCAGCCTCACGATTCTCCCCTTTGTGATCAGCATCTTCCTCTCGTACCGGATTCCGATGGTTCCCCGCTACCTCATCTTCTTTGCCGCGGTCTTTTTCATTGGTGTAGCCGTATCGTACCGGCTCGTTTATTCGCTGGTGAACAGCAAGGGGATCATCTACGGGTTCCTGCTGCTGATGGTAATCCTCAATGCCCCGGTGCTCGCAGGGTATTACTCGGGATATTCCAAGGCGGACTGGAGAGGTTTTTCCGCGCAGATGCAGCAGACGGCAAAACCGGGGGACTTTATCGTTCTTGTGCCCGGTTACATCGCCCAACCGTTCGATTATTATTACACCAACCGCACGTCCGGGACCATTGAATTTGGGGCAACAACTGCAAAGAATCTGGATGCGATCGCTGCACAAAAAGCAAATAATACGATATATTACATCGTAACTACTGACATCTACTCCGCGAATCCCTCGGGAGATGCCCTTGCATGGATTAAAAACAACACAAAAGCGATCGGGCAGGATACCACCGGCAGCATCGCGCTCTTCGTTTCCCGCTGAATTTTATGGATTTGGTCTGCCATGTACGACCTGACGGTGATCATCCCCACCTTTAATGAAGAGGTGAATATAAGGAAGATCGTCAGCGAAGTTGATGCAGTCCTTTCGAAGAGTTCGCTCAACGGTGAGATTCTAGTCGTCGATGACAGCTCCCCGGATGGCACCATCGGCATTATCAATGAACTCAAAAGAACCAAAAATAATCTCAATCTTATTGTCCGTCCGGCAGATCATGGGCTTTCGCCATCGGTTGCCGATGGTTTTGCCCGTGCCTCTTCAGACATTTTTGTCGTGATCGATGCAGATCTCTCCCATCCCCCTGCACTCATCCCGATCATGTATCATGAGATTAAGGCCGGTAACGATATTGTCATCGGCAGTCGCTACATGGAAGGCGGCGGGATAAAAAAGTGGCCGCTCAAGCGGCGGGTCATCTCTCTTGGGGCAACCTTTCTGGGTAGGCTGCTCTTTCCTGAAATCCGGGATCCGGTCAGCGGATTTTTTGCGGTTAAAAAGAGCGTTGTTGAGCATGCGCCGCTCAAACCGAAAGGATATAAGATCCTGCTCGAAGTGCTCGGCAAGGGGTCTTGGAAGAAAGAAAAAGAGATCCCGTTCGAGTTCGTGGACCGTGCGACCGGATCGAGCAAACTCAAAGGAAAGACCATCATTGAGTACGCGGAGCAGGTTATGGATAATGCATGTTTTTCCTGGAATCACCACGAAAGTGCCGTCTGGCAGGAATGGATGAAACTTTTCAAGTTCGGGATTGTGGGGCTATCGGGTATTATCGTCAATGAGGGGGTGCTCATTTATCTTAAGCAATATGTTCAATTCTCCCTGCCGGTCTCGAGCATTTTTGCCATCGAATTCTCGATATTGAGCAATTTTATCTGGAACGATCTCTGGACGTTTAAATCTGACCGGCAGCATGCGTTGTCCCGCTGGTGGCAGCGCTTCCTCTCGTTTCAGGTTGTGTCAATAGGTGGAGCCATCATTAATTTTATCATTCTTAATGTCCTTGCGACTCTCGTTGGAATTGACTACCGGGTTGCAAACATCCTTGGAATCCTCGTCGCATTTACATGGAATTTCTGGGTGAACCGAAGGGTGACATGGACAGAGCTATGAACCGGCACCGATCTGGGTATAATCCGCGCAACCGGCATAATATCCGAGGGTATTTCTGGATCCGGTACAAATAAGCATCATTGCCGAACAGGCACGGTGTAACAGTATGGGAAAAAGAGGCAAAAAAACGGCTGAATCATCTGAAAAAAGTAGAAAAAAGATCCGGGAACCGTTTACGTTTCTTGGTCAGGTCTTTGAGTTTACCGATAAACAGACCGTGAAAAGACATCTGTTCTACCTCATCATTGTATCGATTGCGGTAAAGCTGCTGGTGCTGGTCGCGACCACGGCGGTGTTTCACTCGTTTGTGGACCTTTTCGACATCGGATATTATTTCCAGAATGCAGTATTACTTGTCCAAGGCCAGATCCCATACCTGAATTTCAGTTTCGATTACCCAATCCTGATATTCATCCCTATCGGCATCGCTCTCATCCCTGCCCTCGCTACCCAGAATGCCATGACGTTTGTGTATTCTTTCCAGCTGCTTATGGCACTGTGCGACATTGGGACACTTCTGTGCGTCTATTTTATCGGGCTCAAGATCTGGAACGAAAAGACCGCATTTTCTGCCGGATTGATCTATGCCACCGCATTTTCTGCCGCGTATTTTGTGCTGACTAAGTACGACGCATTCCCGACACTTTTGTTAATGGGTGCAGTCCTGTTCACTGTGTACGGCATGGGCATTCGCGGATATATTTCTGCGACTCTCGGTTTTTTTGCAAAAATTTTTCCGGCTATCGCATTCCCGTTCATGATCTTGTATAATGCGAAAACAACATCTTTGCGACAGGAGATAATCTCCACCGCGAAAGTAGTTATCCCGTTCATTGTAATTTTGCTCCTGCCATTCCTGATCCTTCGTCCGGACGTGATCAACACGTATCTTTTTGCAACGGGTGCGAGTGTCGGAGTGTACGTCAACACATTAACGTATACGATTTACTCTTGGCTGAATGGAGTAGGGCACATCGGTATCTCCCCCGAGAACGTTTCTTTGGTGATGTATGGACTCATGGGAATCGCCATTCTCTATCTGCTCTATACCGCTTACGTGGATACCAGCAGGAGACCGACCACCCTCCTCAAAACCCTGCTCTTTGCACTTATTGCGGTTATCATCTTTACCAAATTCCACAGCCCCCAGTATATCGTATGGTACACGCCGTTCCTTGCTCTGCTCGTCGCAGATGACCCAATAAAGATCGGGTTGTTTTTCCTCACGCAGGCATTTGCTTATATCGAGTTTCCATTGATGTTTAACTCCTATTACGTGAACCTCCAGTACACAAACCCGGTTGGATCCAGTGGCTGGTTCCTGACTCTCCTGTTCTTTACGCTCCAGTACCTTGCTCTCTTTATTCTCCTTGCCTCCATCATAATGCCGGAGGAGAGATGGTTGAAGATATTCAGCGCAAAAGAATCCTGATTTTTCCCGCACCGGATACCAAGGATTACCGGCAAAAGAAGGAGGACCCGGTTATCTGGCAGGGCTGATAATATCGATGATCCGATCGCCCGCCTTTCCGTCGCCAAACGGGTTGGGCCATGAACGGGATCTCTTCAGCATCGTCTCTACCGCACTGATGATGGATGCAGGGTCCACTCCAGCAACGATGTTTGCACCAACATCCACAGTTTCGGGGCGTTCCGTGGAATCGCGGATGGTCACGCACGGTACATTGAGAATACAAGTCTCTTCCTGAACACCCCCGGAATCGGTCATTGCCATTCGGGCATGGGATTCGAGCTGGAGAAATCCCAAAAAGCCGAGCGGTTTAATCAACTCGAAACCACCCATTTTCAGATTGAATGTGGAGATCATCTTTTTCGTACGGGGATGCACCGGGAAGATAAGTGGCATGCCCGTCGTATCGTGAAGATGCGAAAGTCCATTCAGGATCTCTCGCAGTCGCTTTTTGTTGTCGACATTCTCCTGCCGGTGAAGCGTGACGAGGAAGTACCTGTCAGGAGCAAGACCGAGAGCTTTCACCGTGTCTACCTTTTTTTTGGACAGGGTGAGATTCTCCCGGATCGCATCTACGATTGTATTCCCCGTGACAAAGATCTTATCATCGGGAATCCCCTCATGGCGGAGGTGCTCCCGTGCCGTCTCCGTAGGAGCAAAAAGATATCGCGAAAGATGATCTGCAACGATACGGTTGACCTCTTCCGGCATCGAGCGGTCAAAGCTCCGGAGCCCCGCTTCAACGTGACCGATATCAATAGGCCGAGATGAACCTTCGCGGATATAGCATTTCGACGCGGCAAGCGCCCCGGCAAGGACGGTATTGGTATCACCCTGGACAAGCACCACCTCCGGCTGTTCCTTTTGGAGAATTTTTTCGATTCCCGTCATTATCAGACCGGTCTGCGACGCATGTCCCCCCGATCCGACATCGAGATTGAAGTCAGGAGCCGGCAGGGCGAGTTCCTCGAAGAAAACCCGGTCCATCTCATACGAGTAATGCTGACCCGTATGGAGGACAAAGAAATCCAAACCCTTTTTCTGGCTTGACCGGATGATCGGCGACATCTTGATGATCTCCGGGCGCGTGCCAAGAACGATCGCAAACATGCTAAAAGGTATTTTTATCCGTGCGAGATATATGTGATGTATCGAAAGACTTGTCGGGTTGGCGTGGAGTGGAAAAATCAGAAACCGGGATTATTTCCATTCTTCGTGGAGATATTTTGTTTTAAAGATTTTAAAGAGGAGCAAAACATAATTTTTTATCTCTTTTTTGAGGTTGATCTTCGATTCCCCATATTTCCTTTTCATGAGAGGGACGGGGACTTCCACCACCTTTTTTCCACCGATAAGGAGTTTGGAGAGAATCTCGGCATTGATCTCGAAATTCCTGCTCGTAATATCCATCTCCATGAGCACATTACACCGGTACAACCGGAAAATCGGGCTCACACAGGTAATTCCCCCCCCCAGAATCAGGCGGTAGAGGAAATTTACCGTTTTGCTCATCATAAGCCGAAAAGGAGTTACCTCTTCCATGAGCCCTTTTTCAAGATACGGTGATCCTGATATGCAATCAGCGTCCGTTTCGCGGTATTTGCTGATAAGTTTCCCAACATCAACCGGGCGGAATGTCAGATCGGCATCCATTGTGATAATCAGCTCGCCACTGCTTGCGCGAAGACCTGTTTTTATGGCCATTCCCATGCCACTGTTTTTCTCGTGCGCGAGGATTTTTATATCATCCCTTCCCCGGGAAAATTGCTTCATCTGTTCCATGGTGTCATCGCTGCTGCCATCATCCACAAAAACAAATTCGAACCGCTCTCCCGTTTTCCGGGCGATATCGTCAATGATGGGCATGAGGTCAGTATGGTAACGGACGACGTTATCCCGCTCGTTGTACAGGGGGATGATTATGGAGATCATGGGAACCCTGTAAAGTTTTGAACGTGAATACCATAAAAACCTCTGCGCCTCGCTAGGGACGCGTTCCGGCCGGAACAGGCAAAACCTAAAGGGGATATAGCATCCCGTAACATATGTTCACTACCGGATGAGAGGGCATTCATGGGAGAAGAGATCTGGGAAAAAGTCTGGACAAAGAACCTGATAACCAGTGATTACAGTCTGAAATATTGCGATTTCATGGAGGGCATCGGCAAGTCACTTCCCGAAGGCTCTATAGTCCTTGAGGCCGGGTGTGGGACCGGCCAGACCCTTGCCCTCCTTTCCCATCAGCATAATACCGCAGGGCTTGATATTTCCCGGGCTGCCCTCAACCTTGCGAGTACCAATTGTAAAAACCCGGTGCTCGGGAGTATTTTTACAATCCCGTTCCGGGACAATACGTTCGATCTTGTCTACAACTCGGGTGTCATTGAGCATTTCGTAGATCCGGCCAATGTTGCTGCCATACAGGAAATGACCCGGGTGACAAAGCCCTCTGGCAGGATTATCATCATCGTCCCTAATACTCTTTGTCTTTGGTACAAAACGGGAAAATTTGTTGCTGTCATGATGAAGAACTTCGAGTTCGGGTACGAGGAGGACTATACGCCGGGACGCCTGAAAACTGCCAGCCGGATGGCCGGCCTTGATATTGAAAAAATATTCGGCCTCCAAGCGCTCCCACCACTTGCAACCAATGATCGTGAAATCATCAATGTTTGCCTACGTAAAAGGATCGGAAGTGTCGAGAAGGTGTTTCCCTTCAAACAATACTATGCCTATACTGTGGGTATCATCGCAAGGAAACCGGCAAGAGATTAATTCAGTTCTTCCGGAATGGAAACCGGGTAACGGAAATAGATTGCTGCTCCGATCAACGCTATGAGCCAGTAACTCATGAACAGGTACAGGAGTGAGAACGCAATTGCCTGTTCCGGGGAGATCCCCTTGAGGCCGAAGAGAAAGATCAGAGCTACGTCTCGGGTACCAATCCCTGATATGCTGATCGGAAGGAGGTCGAGCAGACTGAGTATCGGGATGACGAGCACAAAGAAGAGTATGCCGGTGTCAATGCCAAGAGAAAGGGCGAGCAGGTACCCGTAGATAAACGGGGGAACCCAAGAGAGGATCCCTACCACGATACCGGAAATGAACCGTGATCTGTCATAGTAAAAAGCGAACAGGCCGTTGAAAAAGTCATCGTAGTAAAGGGTCACTTTGCTCTTCAGGTGCTGAGGGACGAAGATAGTAAAAAGCGGTCTGAGCAGGGCTGACAGGAAGGGCCTGTGAAGGACGATATACACTCCTGCGGCAATCCCCCCTATGATGAGGACAGCTGTGCTGATTGAAAGGATCTCGATATGGTAGAACACGGAAAAACCGCAAATGCCGAGAAAGGCGATGGAGAAGAGCAGGACGATGTCAATCAGACGGTCGATAACAACGGTTGAAATACATTTTCCAATGCCGCACCGCTCATCATTGACATAGAGCACCCTGATGAAATCGCCCAGTTTCGCCGGGGTGATGGTGGAGAAGGAGAACCCAACGAGGAATGCCCTGACGCTCTCTGTCAGGGAAAAATCCTGTTTTACGGAATTGACGATTATCTTCCACTTTAGTGACTTGAGAATAATTGCAATGCAGTTGACCATGAGCGCAAGGACAAGAAAGAGGATATTGATATGCGAAAGAATATTGATAAGGGAGCCAAGATCGATTTGGGAAAGGATGATGATAAAAAGGGCAATCCCGATGAGACTTAATATTTTGATACCGGTCTTCATTTCCCTCCACATTTCTTGTCCGGGCAATAATTAGTCTTTTGTTTATCTTTTCCGGTATTCTTTGTTTAATCCGAAATCCTAAAAATCTTTATCGACAACTATTCAGGCATGTCCAACCTCACTATCGCTGTCCTCGCTCCCAATGGTTATGCCGACAATCTCGGGAAGAAGGGGACAACGAGCGATATCACCTTCTATAATCTCAAGAAAGGCGAAGCGACCGTCACCTTTATAGAACCAACAAGATACCCGGAAAAACTCTCCTCGCTTTTCTATGCAATCTCTCTTGCCGACCGGGTGGTTCTTGTCGTCGGGGAGATCAATGCGATATTTGGCGAAACCATCCTGATGCTCCAGTGCGCGGGAAAATCAAACGGGTATATAATTTTCCGGAATTACCTTACCTCCGACCAGATCGCTCCCCTTGTCAAGGGGACCGTGCTTGAGCACTACGAACCATTCGAAGATGATACGCTCGGCCTGCGGGAAAAACTCCTCGATATCGCGGTCAAAATGACCGTCCACCAGAAAGTAAAAGATTCCGGTGGCAACGGGACCGTCCCGGTCGACCACCACTTCAACGTCAAAGGAGTGGGCGTAGTCGCACTCGGGTGCGTGGCGCACGGGGCCATAAAAAAACACGATTCACTGAAGATCCTCCCGACCGGTAAAACGGCGCAGGTACGCTCCATCCAGAAGCATGACGATGATGCGGATATCGCCGTCACCGGCGACCGCGTCGGCCTTGCCCTCAAGAACATCGAGACGGAGGACCTCGACCGCGGCTATGTCCTCACGAACGACCCGGCGATAACGAGCGCAGCCACAGTCTCGGGAAAGGCGCAGCTGGTCAGGTACTGGCCGGCGCCGTTGAAGGAAGATATGGTGCTGTACGTGGGGCTCTGGATGCAGTTTCTCCCTTCGCGTCTCACCCGGGTAACGGTTGGAAGCGATTGGAGGATGCCGGAACTGACCCTCATGCTCGAAAAGCCGTTGGTATATTTCCCGGGTGCCCGCGTCGTGCTCACCTACCTCGAAGGCGGCAAACTCCGTGTCGTGGGTACCCTCGCTCTGTCCTGATTCAACCCATCATTTTTCCGTTCTGGTGCCGAAACCGGCTTACCTGTCGGGCACATTATATCTTATGTAGTGGCGCGATTATTGGTATAGTGAGAACCATGTTTGAGGACATTCTTGGATGGATTATACTTGGCATCGTCATCCTGGTCATCGTCATTCTCATCTTCTGGGCTGTCGGCATTTACAACCGGTTCTACACCCTGAAGAATTCATCAGAAGCGACGCTCGGGCAGATCCGTGTTGCCATGAAGAAACGGCTGGACATGATCGACCAGCTCCTCGGCGCGGTCAAGAGCTATGCGAAGTTCGAAAAAGAGACGTTTGAAAAGGTGACCGCGATGCGGGCGGCCGTTGCGACGGCGGGGCCCGGGGACCTCAACAAGATGGAGGCAGAGTCCCGTTCGATCTTCGGGCGGCTGCTCGCGGTGGCGGAAAACTATCCCGACCTCAAGACATCGACAACGGTGACCTCGCTTATGGATTCGGTAAAGAGCATCGAGGAAGAGATCGCCCGCCAGCGCTATACCTACAACAACATCTCGCAGGAGTTCAATACGGCGATGGACACCGTTCCCTCGAAGTTCATCGGGCACATGACCGGTCTTCCGAAACTCGAATACCTGCAGTTTGAGGAAGCGATCGCAACCCCGCCGGAAATTGAGTTCTGAAGGGTAATACCGTGAGCGAAACGAAGCAACTCGCCGTCCTCGTCGTTATAGCACTCCTCATCGGGGTAATCGGGCTCGTGGTGGTTATAACCGTCCCTTCCCTGTTCGAGGGCGATCTCGTTGCCAGTTCGTACGCAGCAGTTCTCTACCCGAACGGCACCCTGCACGAACAATATACCTATACTGTCGGGACATCCGGCGAGTACCGGATGCTTTACCGGAGCTGGGAGGCGCCACTGACATTCGCGGCAGCCAACCAGTCATCCATCCAGCTGGTGGCCATCGACGCGCCTGCCGGGACGATTGGGTATGCGAAGGACTCTTCAGGAAATGTATATATATCGACCCCCGGTTCTGGTTCAACTGTCTCTAATCTGGTCGGGCGCCTCGCCCAACTCGATGAAGTTGGGATCTATGATCCGGAATATTTTGCCGCAGGAACATATACCGTCGGGTACACGTACGTCGTCCATCCGCCAATAGAATACGATTCCGTGAACGACCACCTTAACCTGCAGCTTGCCGGAGCGAGCCACATCCCCTATCAGTCCGTGCAGATTACGGTTCCCGCGGATAATGTCCTGCAGGTATACACGTACCCCCCAAGCCTGACTACGGAAAAGACACGTGACACATACTCGTTTACCGGCAGTGTGGCAGCGGATGAGATTGTCGCGGTCGAAATCCTCGCGACTCCCGGAGGACTCGGGCAGATTCCTGGGATCAGGAGCGAGGTGCCGGATCTCTCAGGAAATACTGCATCGGGGAGCTTCTGGTACGACCTGCCGTACTGGGTTGGATGGTTCCTGGAATACCTTGGGATGGCTGCAGCGATCCTCGTGCCGTTCCTGTTGATTGCCATTTATAACCGGTACGGCAGAGAAAAAGAGTTCACGGTCCCTGCCTACCTCAGTACCGTCCCGAACCCGGCAATGAAGCCATGGCAGGTTAACCTGCTCTTCAAAGGCGATGCGATGGTCTTTGACAAGGACGGCTTTTATGCCACCCTGCTGGACCTGCACCGGCGGAATATCATCACGATAGCGGAAAAAGGCGACGGGAAGAGCATCGAGATACGGAAGCTGTCATCTGCAACGACGGACCCCTACGAACAGCGGGTAGTAACCTTCATCGACCAGCTCTCCGAGAATGGCGTTCTCGATACGGCGCGGTTCGGGGAACTGGCCACACGGGCTCAGGCCGGGTATGCGGCAGAAGAAAAGGCGTTGAGATTCCAGCGGATGCTTACTGACATTACCAGCCGTGCCGATGCCGCTCTTCCCGTCAAGTATGTCGTTGACGGAACCGAGCATATTCTGCCGCTGCTCTTTACCGTCATCGTGGCATTGGGGATCACGATCATCATCGCTCTTGTGGCACCCATGCAGTCGTACATCCTCTACCCGGCGGTCGTGCTCTTGGGGATCGTGAGTGTCCAGGCATTTCTTGCGTTCTCGACGCCTCCTGCCCTGTTCGGACACTGGAAGGACGACCACTACAAGGAGAAGCTCGAATGGGACGCCTTCACCCATTTCCTCTCGGATATGGCCATGATACAGAAATACGCGCCTGCCGACCTCTCCATGTGGGGGGACTGGCTGGTATACGGTACGGCGCTTGGTGTCGGCGAGAAGGTGGAACGGGCGATGAAATCGCTGAATATCCGCATTGCAGAGACCGGAGTCCCAATCGGGGTTGTCGGCATGAGCTACGCATTCATCCCGCTTATGATGTTTACACCGATGAGCCGGGGTGGTGGATTTGGCGGGGGACGTGGAGGCGGCGGCTTTCGGGGTGGCGGTTTCGGCGGTGGCGGCGGTTTTGGCGGCGGCGGTGCCCACGGGCGATAGGGTCCGGTAAACTTGAGGGTCTCCCCCTTACCTTGGTCTGGCCTCCACCCATATTGCCATGAAACTGCCGTTCGTGATTTTTTTTAAATCCCCCCTTCAAAGCCGTCAGATCCAGGACTGTTTTTTCAAACGTGCAGAACAATCAAATAACTTTAATTACCTTTTTCTGTTTGTGCCCGGTTGGCGACTTTTTTGTCATTGCGCAGGAGATATAAATCCGCGCAGACCATATGAGTACCAACAGGGGAACCGTTGAACATATGCAATACTCCGAAGGCCAGCTTGGCAGGGTATTTGTCCTGAGGATCGACGATGGCGAGGATTTTTTAGTCGCCATGCAGGAGTTTGTCCGCAAAAAAGAGATCCGGGCAGGCTCGGTTTTTTTCCTCGGTGCCCTGCAGGAAGGGAGAATGGTGACCGGTCCGGAGAAACCTGTCATTCCTCCCGAACCGCACTTCATCCTTTTCGAGGGTGGCTGGGAGGTTTTCGGCATGGGGACCATCTTTCCCGGTGACGAAGGCCCGATGATTCACTACCATGCATCTGTCGGCCGTGCCGGTCACGCACTGACCGGGTGCCTGCGGGAGAGAGCAGTCACCTACCTTGTCGTTGAAGCAGTGGTCATCGAGTTCAATGGTCTTGCAGTCCGACGTGAATTTGACGAGAAGACCCGGCTGCACCTGCCAGTCCACGGTACGGAGGGCGGGACCCCGGAAAAGGCAAAAGGTAACAGCGACGAGGGTTCCCGGGATGAACCCTCCGTTCAGAAAGATAAAGGGGACGGCGGCGATCTGTCAAGTGGGCTGGCGGATATCATCCGTGACCTGACCCGGCGTCCCTCTTCCTGATCGGCTCTTGAAATCTCCTGTTATTATCCATGTCGTCACAACCGCCGTTTCTTCCCATGTCCCGCGAGGAGGGGGAGAAACTGGACATCGGGCAGTTCGATATCATCCTCGTCACCGGGGATGCCTACGTGGATCACCCCTCGTTTGGCACCGCGCTCATCGGGAGATTGCTCTGGGACGCCGGGTTTTCCGTCGGGATCATTGCCCGACCTGACGGGAAAACGGACCGCGATTTCACTGAACTGGGAAACCCCCGTCTCTTCTTTGGTATATCGTCCGGCAACGTGGATTCTCTCGTGAACAATTTCACCCCGAACCTGAAGCGAAGGAGCGGGGACGTGTACGCTCCCGGTGGTGTGGCACAACGGCCCGACCGGGCGACGATCGTATATGCGAACCGGGTCCACAAGCTTTATCCTGACACACCCATCATTATCGGCGGGATCGAGGCGAGCCTGCGCAGGTTTGCACACTACGATTACTGGCAGGACCGGGTGCGCCAGTCCATCCTTGCAGACGCCCCTGCCGACCTCCTTGTCTTTGGCATGGGTGAGCGGCAGGTGGTGGAGATCGCCCGGCGCCTTGCGGCCGGCCAAGCCGTCTCCACCCTGCGGGACATCGCCGGGACATCGTTTACGATGGACCTCACCCAATGGCGGCGCTCCCGGCCGGTGGGCGTGGTGGAGATCCCGGGCTTTGCTGAGGTATCCGGGGACAAGCTCGCGTATGCCCGGGCTTTCGCGCTTCACTACTGCGAGCAGGACCCGGTGCGGGGGCGTCCAGTTGCCCAGCCGCACCCTAAGATGGTAATCGTCCAGAATCCCCCATCGCAGCCGCTCTCATCGGCAGAACTGGATCATATCTACGAGCTGCCATTTTCTCGCCGTGCTCATCTTTCCTATAAAGAACCGGTCCCGGCCCTTGAGCCGGTTCAGTTCTCCGTGACCAGCCACCGTGGATGTTTCGGCGGTTGTTCGTTCTGCGCCCTCACCCACCACCAGGGTCGCATCGTGCAGAGCAGGAGCCCTGAATCCATCGTGCGGGAGGTGGAGCGGATGACTGCCATGCCGGAGTTCAGGGGAATCGTGCAGGACATCGGGGGTCCGACCGCGAACATGTACGGCCTCGGCTGCGACCGGTGGATCACCGATGGAACGTGTCCGGACAAAGCCTGTATACCGGGATGCAGCCACCTCAATACCAGCCACGTGCCCCTCCGCGAGCTCCTGCGCAGGGTCCGGGAGATCCCCGGTGTCAGGAAGGTATTTGTCAGTTCCGGGATCCGATACGACCTGATCCCTGCCAGTGATAGCGGCTACCTGCAGGACCTTTGTGATCACCACATCTCCGGTCACCTCAAAGTGGCGCCGGAACATGTCAGTGCGGGGGTCACCCATGCGATGAACAAGCCGGATGTTGCTGTTTTTGAACGGTTCCGCGGGCAGTTCGAGCGCCTGCAGCAGGGCAAACGGAAACAGCAGTACCTCCTGCCGTATTTCATGTCCGGTTACCCGGGCTGCACCATCGCCAATATGATTGAGCTCGCAGTCTATATCCGCGATAACCACCTGTACACCGAGCAGGTGCAGGACTTCACGCCTACACCCATGAGCCCGGCCACCTGCATTTACTACACGGGGCTCAACCCGTTCACGATGGAACCGCTCCATGTCCCGAAAGGACGGGAGAAACGGATCCAGCGGGCGCTGATGCAGTACCGTGACCCTAAAAACCGGCGGCTCGTCATCGAAGGTCTCACCGCGGCCGGCAGGACCGACCTCATCGGGACTGGCAGGCAGTGCCTTGTCACGGGAAAAGGCCCGGAGACCGGGTCACGGGTAAAAAAGAGAGCCCGGGAGTAAAGATACCGACCCGTTACCTCCGACACAATCCTGATAATATCATATAACCGTATACGGTTTATAATGAAAATTCTGCCGGTTTTTGCGTTTTTTAACGGATGATAGCCCCTTCATCCAAGGCAGGTGATAATACCCACAGAAGTTACGCGTTTCTACTTCCTGCCATAATCGTCCTCGAACCTGATGATATCGTCCTCCTCGAGATATTCTCCAAGCTGGACTTCGATGACTTCCAGCGGGATGACCCCGGGGTTGATCAGGCGATGCCGCATGCCGCTGTGCACAAACGTACTCTCACCCTGCCGCAGGAACCGGGTCTCGCCGTTCAGCTCGACCTCGGCTGTCCCGCTCACGACCACCCAGTGCTCGCTCCTGTGGTGGTGGAGCTGGAGGGAGAGTTTCTGTCCCGGTTTTACCGTGACCCGCTTGATCTTATATCTCAGGGAATCCTCGAGCACCGTGTATGAGCCCCACGGCCGGTGCACCTGCAGGTGGAACTTGGTGACCGGATCCTGCCGCTTGTTGTAGCGGTTCACCAGCAGCTTCACCTCTTCGGTATGCCGGTTGTCACAGACAAGGAGCGCGTCCGGGGTATCCACCACGACCAGATCGTTCACCCCGATCAGGCCGACGTGCTTGCCGGGGGCAAAGACAAAGTTGTTCCCGGCAGAAAGGTACTCCGCCTCCCCGGCATTTCCCTCTGCGTCATGTGGCTGGGTATCATAGAGTGCACGGAATGTCCCAAGGTCGCTCCATCCTGCATCGAGAGGGACAACAGCGACCTTTTTCGAGTGCTCCAGAAGCCCGTAATCGATGGAGATTGCGTCCAGCTGCCGGTAATCCGGTGCCGCATCATCGCGGAATACATCATACAATCTCGGCTGGTACCGTTTCAATTCCCGGAAAAACCGTGGCACAGAGAGAAGGAATATGCCGCTGTTCCAGAGATATCCGGAACGGACGTACCCCCTGGCTGTTCTCTCGTCAGGTTTTTCCCGGAAGGCAACTGCCACGTACCCCACCGGCAGGCTTTTTCCCGGTCTGATATACCCGTACCCCGTGTGAGGAGAGGTTGGTTTCACACCGAAGGTGACCAGATAATCTTTTGCGAGGGGTTCTGCGGCAGCAATCTGCGCAAGGGCGGCATCCTCCAGCACGTGGTCGCTGGGGAAAACTACTGCGGCAGCCGCAGGGTCGGAACTCCGGATCCGCTGCATCGCCCAGGCAATCGCCGGGAGGGTATTTTTCCCTTCCGGCTCGGTGAGAAGGTGGTCCGCCAAAACCGGGTACCCCAGATCCTCCATCTGGTTGCGGACGAGGTACTGGTGGATCTCGTTGGTAACGACATAGATCCCGTCAGGGCCGGAGATCTGTGCGGCACGGCCGCAGGTTTTCTGGAAGAGGGACGGCCCATCCAGCCGGATGAACTGTTTCGGGTAATATTCCCGGGAAAGGGGCCAGAGCCGGGTTCCTGCACCGCCGGCAAGAATGATGGTTTTCATGACACAGATACCTCATCCCGGTCAGGCCGGCAGCCGGCCTGCCTGTCCCGGGAGGTCGTACATAATTCTCTCCAAGGCACTCATTTATAGGATTCGATCCCGTCAGGAACGGACACCGGCGCTCTGAATGGTGCGTTCCCGCTCATCGAAAAACTTCTGGAGCCACAGCTCTGCGCAGGCAATCCTCCAGAGGTCCGGCGAATAGCCTGATTTCCCTTCAAGGAATGCAAGATAATTTCCCGTTACCGCACCGGGATCCCAGTACGGGCGCGACCGGAAACTCCGGGAACTCAGGATCTCCATCATGAACGGGCGCAGGTCTTCCTTCATCCAGACCTCTTCCGGGGTGACAAATCCCATCTTGTCCATCCGGCAGCGGACGGACTCCGGGATCAGGCCTTTTGCGGCATGCCTGAGCACGGTTTTTGTGACGCCGCTTTCGATCTTCTGCCCGAGCGGTAGCGACGCGATGTACTCCACCAGCCGGACATCGAGATAGGGCACCCGTGATTCGATGGAGAACGCCATGGAGTTCCGGTCCTCATAATGGAGGAGCGACGGCAGGTTGGTAGAGGTGAGCTCCCGGTACAGCACGGCTTCAAGGTTCCCGGCATACCGGTCGATAGCTGGTGGCGTGCCTTTCAGGAGCGATCGTCGTTTCTTCCGGACGGCCAGCTGCTTCACGGCATTCATAAAAAAATGCCGGTGGTGGCGGAAGCTGCCGAGGATCTCGCGGCAGGCAGCCCGCCAGCACAGCCTCCCGATCAACTCCCGGATATAGCATGCCTGGTAGGCGAGGTATCCCGCGAGCAGTTCGTCGGCGCCCTGCCCGTCAAGCACTACCTTTACCCGTTCCTTTGCAATTCGCATTACGCAGTACTGTGCATAGATGGAGAGCGAGCCGAACGGCTCGTCCTGCATGTATACGAGCCGGTCGAGATCGTCCCAGAGTTTATCGGGCGTGGGCTCCGTCCTTCGACCATCTACGCCGGTCGCCGCGATAACGTTGTCGATATACCGGCTCTCGTCAAACCGCTTATCGGAAAAAACGGCAGAAAATGTCTTCTGCCGGGACCCGGCGCTCGCAGGGGCTTCCTCCCGGATGAGGGTATTGATCAGCACCGTCAGTGTGGAGGAATCGATTCCTCCCGAAAGGCAGGTGCCGACCGGGACGTCGCTCCTGAGGTGGAGGCTCACCGCACTGCGGAGGAGGGCGAGGAGCCGGGATGCCGCTTCGCTATCGGAAATTTCGGACTGAATCTCCGGGCTGATCTTCACGTCCCAGTATCGGAACAGCGCCTGCGCCCCCTCAGCCGTCACCACAATGCCGTGGGCAGGCTCCAGCTGGAAGATGCCGTCAAACATCGTGCGGTCCGAGTGGTCGAGGATCCCCCACGCGAGGTACGTCCCGAGCATTGCTTCATCCGGCTTCGTCCCGGCACCGGGGTGCGCGAGGAGCGCCTTGATCTCAGAGGCGAAAAGGAAAGAGCCGTCCACCTGCGTGTAATAGAAGGGCTTGATGCCGAACCGGTCCCGGGCGCAAAAGAGCCGCTGGTTCTTCTCGTCCCAGATGGCAAACGCCCACATGCCGTTGAAGTGCTGGAGACACTCCGTACCCCACTCCTCATAGGCATGGAGGATCACCTCGCTATCCGATGCCGAGGAAAACCGGTGTCCCTTTGCTGCCAGTTCCTCGCGGAGTTCGATGTAATTGTAGATCTCGCCATTGAAGACCAGCCAGAGTGTCCCGTCTTCGCTGGTCATCGGCTGGAGCGCGTCTTCGCTGAGATCGATGATAGCGAGCCGGCGGTGCACGAGTCCTGCGCTGCCGCAGATCCGGGTTCCCTCACCGTCAGGACCCCGGTGGGCGAGGAGCCGGGACATCCGGGAGAGGAGGTCGGTATCCGGTTTTCCGTCGCCAAAACAGTACTGGCCGGCAATTCCGCACATTACCTATCCGGTGCGCACGGGAGGTTAAAAGGGAGTTGGGTAAATAGGGCCAATTATCAGATTGTGAATAAATTGTATCTGTTATCGGGAAGCAGGGATTTCGGGGGTATCGCCGCAGTCATCGGTCACCGCAATGTGTTTTAAAAGCCTTTTCTGCAGCATCCATCTCCGCATCCTTTTGACTCTCTCCATGTCCGGTCCCCCACAACTCCCAATCTTTACCGGATATTCTTACGCATACTTCTGATATATGCCGGGCTGCATGATCTGGAGAGTCCTCATCACGGCGGGTTTTGTAAAGGATGATTTCGCTTACGTTTGCCACTCTTTCCTGTCTCTGGACACATTCCTGCAGTTTGTTTCTCCAGCTGACAATGGGTTCGGCAAGTTTTATCCGCCCTTGGAATAATCTGGTAACAATCTCTTCCGTTTTTTTGGTTCCCTGATCCTTGTATATTGCGGCAACAAAAGCCTCGAATGCACCGGCCCGTATGGTCTCGTTCAGCATTTGTCCGCGCCCGCATCGGATTGCATTCTCAAAAAGTTCAATTGATGTAACCGTTTCAGATAACCGGCGATCGTTTGTGATATTGTGAAGCATATCTGTCAGGAGTCCCTCGTCACTCTGGCCGGGAAACTGTTCTCTTAATTCCTGACTGCGTTGTGGAAATAACTCATACAATTTTCCGGCGATGAAAAAATCAAGGACGCAATCGCCAAAAAAATTCCAACCGCTCGTTATCCTCAAATTGAATATACTGGTCTCTTTGTTCTTTTACATAGGAGCTGTGGGTAAGCGCCTGATCATAATGGTCCAGTGCCGCAGCGTCTGGAGTGTCGATATTGAAAACCGGGGATCTCAGTAAATTCAATAATTGCTGCTTCCGCGCTTCGTCCATTATTTACCCACAAGTCGTGTCCGGTAATAATAATGTCGCCGGGAGAGGAAGGGCAGGAGGAGGATCCTCCTGCCTGCTAATGCTTTTTGTCACCCGATTCCATGTGATCGAGGACCCGGTCCCACATCACGAGGAGACCCGGTATGATCACGTAGGCGAGCAGTCCCGTTGCGAGGAACGCTCCTATGATGATGATCTCGTTGTCCATCATGATCGCACCATCGCTCAGTCGAGTACCGGCATCCCGTCGGCCCAGGTCTCGACCCGCGTCCGGATAGAGTCATCCTCGTAGGATGAGATGGTCATCTGCTGCCGGGAGAAGTTCACATAGTACAACTCTCCGCTGGGGTCGTGGCACTTCAGGGTCGTGGTGAAGTTGTCGGCTGCCGAATTATGGTACGGTGTGCCGCCATGGGCGGCCCTGTTGACCGCGTTTGCGATCACCGCTGAGATCCCGGCCGTGTAGCCCTCGATCGTGTTGTAGTTCTCGGAGCCGGAACCGACGCGCTTCCCGTTGGCATCTTCGTACACGAACTTTGCCGAGTACGACTCCCGGGTCTTCTCTACGGGCGGGTGGCTGGCGCCCGAGCTCATATACGATACACACCCGAACGGATTGTTCAGGATGACGGACTGGACGATTGCTTCGAATACGGCCACGTCCGATATCGGGGTCGCAAGCTTGCGAACCGCGCTTTTTACATTCGTATTCTCTACGAAATCTGCAATTGTTGTTTTCCTCCGAAGTGGTTCATTTTGAACCACGAGGACGAGAAGAAGTCATCAGGCTTCTTCGCTGTCCTTTCTGCTGTTGTCTCGGGGCGCCCTTTGACATATCCGTATAGGAAGGATACAGGGATAGGCTTTGATTATGAAATGAAAAAACCCGGAAACGGGGCAAATATTGCCCCGCTCCCGCGAATCTGAACGCAATATGAAGCCACCTTTAAGGAACATAAAATGTACCTTTCCGTAAAAACGGATGACCTCTATACCTGATCAGATGAGCTGCTGTCTTCCCTCAGTTCCTTCCGGATTGGCCTTGTCCTGATGCTGATATTATAGAAATGACGATGGGTCTTTTTGACGATGATCTGTTCCACGTCTCCGCCATATCGGTTGAACCCCCGTGCAATAATATGCGGGATGAGGTAGAGAGGGATATTCGGCTCGATTTCAGGAGGCCGGCGGGGCATCACACGCCACCCCCGGATTCTCTGCAGACCTCCTTCCCTTTCATCGTTTCGCCGCCTTTCGTTTTATTATGTGACAAATTCACTCACTCCTTTCCATCGTGTTTTCCATGTGTTTTTTTCCCTGCGTTGCATGCATTCTGCTGACCGTACCGGTCAGGGGCCACTTAGCTCCCCTCAACGGGTCCGAACGCCGGTGACGGTAATGCAGGTCGTGGATAAAATTGACCGCACGGGCAATGCCAAACGCAAGGGTTGATACATTAATCTCGATCTTGCGGGCAGCCTCAGGCCGTCACGTCCACGACGCACACCGGCACCGGCAGTCGAGGTTGTGCCGGAACATCTGCGGACAGAAGAGGGGCAGCCCGGGCGTCCGCGATCCTGGTCCCGGCACCGTTGTTCGTGCAATACCATACCTTCGGCGAGCCATCAAGCAGGCCGAAGAGTCCGCACACAAGCGTCATGGAAACGTAAAAGAACCCGGCGAAACGGTGGGCCATCTTCTTAGCCTGTCCCATCCGCCGGATTTTCCTCGTTGTCCGTGTGCAGAAATTCAGTGTCATTGTGATTATCCTTTGAAGGACATCCGGGGTTATATACCCAGCGTTAGGTTCGAAAAATTTGGAAGTTATCCCGCTCCAAAACAAGAATTCGGGGATTGTATTACGCCCAAATTTGCCGGATGGGATCCGGCGTTGGATGGACGCGAGAATTTTTATCCAAAAAACTCCTTAATAGGCGGTCATATAGATACCACTCCTTGACTATTTCGACGCAAATAAGAATCACAATCTCAAATAATAATCTTTAAATTACATAATTATCTTTAAAGATACACCCATTAAAATCAACATAAAATCACGCTTTGGGTTATGCGTCGTGTACTCTTTATTGGGGGCGTAGAAATGTTTATAAATACTAAACGATAAATGATTATTGTGCGTTGGCGATCAAATATGGTAGAAGAAAAAAATGACGAAACGTTACCCTATGGCCTTGCGGTAGAAAAGTTATTCCTGATTCTTGATGAACTTAAAAAAAGACCTTCGAGCACTGATGATGAATTGGGTGTAAGAGTCGGATCATCATATCAAAGAGCAAGAAACATCGCTCTCGAATTGAAACTTATCACGATTGATAATAACCAACCCCTTTTAACAACAACAGGAAAGAACATTGCATGGGAGATTAATGAAAAAGAAAAGAAGAAATTAATTCTAACAAACATTGTTCAAATCTACCCTCCTTACGAAATTGTTTTAAGTCGAATGGTAAGGGAAGGAAAAGAAACAATCCAGACAGAATTTGTCCAGCAAATCTGGGCCCGTGAAATGAACTTTAAATTAAGTGGAGCTAATCTTGCACGTGCAGTAGCCTTCTATTTTCAGATTTTAGAAGCCGCGGGATTGGGAATTACGTTCATTGGAAGACATGGACAAAAAACGAGATTTTCATTTAGGGTTGACGTAAACAACATCATAAATAATATCCAACAACCAAAGGAATCTCTAGGTGATTTCAGTCCCGAAAAAGCATCATTCCCCCCAGAAACAATCAAATCCTCAGGTTCTGAAGGTCGATTAGAGAAATCAATTAATATAAAACAAAGCCCGGCTCCAATTCAAAATTTTGAAGAGCCCTTCCCGGATGCTGATCTAAGTTGGTCGACACTAAAAACTGACTATTTCGTATTAAAAATACAAAAACGCCCCGAGGCATGGGATCTACTAACAAGTATGATCCCCTTATACCGGAAGATCATACCGTTTCCAAAAAAACTCGATGGAGATATTCAATCACAGGTAGACGACACAAAGATGGACGTGACATAGAGTGAGTAAAACGCTTAGACACACATCAGGTGGAGAAGTCGTAAAAGTATTATGCAATCATTTTGGATTTGAGATCAGTGGAAAGTCCGGGAGCCATATCAGGCTTTCCAAGATAACAGCGTCCGGAAAGGTTGGGACTGTCGTCCCATTACATCCTGAATTAAAGATTGGAACTTTAAAAGGTATTTTAAAATTAGCAAAAATTGATCCGGAAGATTTTGCGTATTTTCTTTAACTAACTCAAGAAAAAGAATGATAAAACATCTTTTGCCACCATAATGATTTTATTAACTAGAATCATCCAATATTACATGACGAGTTCATTCTGAAAAATTGTGGATTATTCTCACAATGTTGTATGGTGATGGGGTTGAAAAAATATACTGCAGTAATTAACAAAGAAGAAGATATGTTCGTAGCTGAATGTCCTGAAATAGGAACTGTTAGTCAGGGCTATTCGCTTGACGAGGCGATAAAAAATCTCAAAGAAGCTACAGAATTATACTTAGAAGAATTTCCGGACAAATCAAGACGGAAATCAATCATTATGGATTTTTCAATTCGAAAATTACAAAAGAACGTAGCTTAATGGATCAATATCTCTCCTTCTCTTCTCTTTCTCTTTGATTATGGAAATAAAATTAGGTACAAGTCATAGTCTTTGGGTGTAAAGCCACTTGTGACACTACCCATAACTACCTTAGCAACATCCCTTGCTCCCCAAAATCCTCCATTAGTCTACCCCTTTTCTGAAATATAGGAATAGCAGAGGTCTCCCTCATACCCCACCCCCTTCCCAAACAGCCCTACTTCAGACATTTCACGACGGCTGCCCCCTCCGGGATCTGGTGTCTGACAGGGATCTCACCTGAGACCTCCCCCCACCTATGATACCCCCCATACCCCTCTTTTATTTTCAAAAGGGAGAGGGGTCTCACACGTGACCCCCCCGCCACGTTGCCGGAATGAGACCCCCCCTGCCCCCTGCCACCCCCTCGCCCCGGATTTTTTCGCAAAGGGGGAGGGGATCTCAGATCAGACTCCCCATGAACCCCTTGATCAGAACAGTTCATCCAGATTGGATTACCCGGGCAGTCCCGCCGGTGTCAGGGAATCGGCCAGAAGATGGAAGGAATATCCCAGCAGGAAACTGGAAATGAAATAGATCTGTGAGAAAGAAAACTGCGAAGGAGAGGGTAAATATGGCAGGGCGATCTCAGCAGCCGCAGTCACGATAAAAGCGAATAACGTGCATGCCAGAACACCTCTGCTATGAAAAAATCCCCGGTGATGCGAGCTGGTTGCGGGCTCAACAATATCGGGAAGAACCGAACCTATGGCAACGGCAACAATCCCGTAGAGCAGCGAGATCTCGGTAATCGGACTGAAGCGGATCATGAAATAGGAGTATATGAAAAAAATCACTATCCCGATTGCGAGGTGTACTCCTCTTCTCATCGTAATGTTCAGCTTGCGGATGCGGGATAATAATATTTGTCTGGGTGTGGTGAAAGTGTCTCAATTGGGTGTTGTTGCCGAAAACAACGTCGAAGAATTACGTCATCCGGTTGTTCTATTTCCTGTTCTCGGTCTGTCTATACAATCTCTGGGAACTGGTAAATGTCGTTTTGGCTCTAGTGAACCAGATTGATCCGAAGACGTCGATCATTGCGGCGAAGTTGTTCGGGGCGATCCTTTTCAGAGTGTTTGGATTGAGTGGGATAGATCCACCAAATAAATTAGATAATATTTAGGTTAATTCGGAAATATTTAGTAATTCCAGTCCGGTTTCAGGAAAATCAGTACAATATCTATGTAGGATTTGCAAAATCGACTCCCTATTCTCCTCAATAGATCGTCTTTCTATTGTTATGTATTTTGGATTGGTTTTACCCCAACTCCAATAATATGCATCAACAATTATTTCGGCATCTTCGATATGAATTCCATCACCCCTAATGAGGTCTCGAATATATGGATTATCTACAGATGTGAATATCACAACCAAATTGATTGCATCCTCAATCATAGTTTTGTAGTCTCTCTGAAATATGCGCAAAAAGACTAGGTAATTTTGTTGGGAGGATAAATAATCAAAAAGAGATTGTAAATGCCGTCTGTCGTTATCATTTATATGGATGTTATATTTAATTAAAGAGGCATCTGAAAGCTGACCCCCCGATTCGATAAAATCGAGGATTAGAGGATAAATTTTCAATCTTTTGTTTTTAACGCGATTGACTTCATCAATTACTCTAGTACTAGTATGGTTTGAATATTGCCCACTATTGAAAACTATATCACTCATAAAATGATTGGCGTGTTCAAATCTGATTGCATATGATTGAAAAACGCAAGAATCGAGAAAAAGATCGGAAATCTAGATTACCCCCGTTGGAGAATATTCCCGGCAGCAATAATTTTCTCTCTTATTTCGTCTTGAGAACCGAATAATTGATCAAAATCCGTCTTTGTTAGGAATAAACCCAGTTCTTTTGCTTTTTGTTTATTATCTTTAATTATCAATTTGACCAAAGATAAGTCTTGCAAATCATTTGAGTATTCCGCTATAATTTCGTCTTTTCGTTTTCCTTTAACAGTCTCGATAGCAATTACTTTCGCGAACTGTTTCCAAACAGTATCACGGAATATTTGTTGTTGATCTTGTAAACAGTCGAGATCAGATGAGTTGAAAGTACTATTTTTAATTTTTAAAGAACTTTTTAGCATGGCATCTTCGACGGTATCTGTAAATTCTACGAGCATTTCAAAAAATGGATGAAAGTCATCGATACTTAAAATTGATTTGTGTAGACCCGTCGTGGAATTTGTACAATCGTCAATGAAAAATCTTGATCTCAAGTAATGATCGTTGTCAAACCGTGATAGAAAAGCTAAATATTCGAGGGATGCTTGGTAACACAATGAAAATTTTTTTGGGGCTTTTTCTCGATAAAGCCATCTCCGATAACTCCACGAATCGGTTTTTGCAATATTAGTTTGATCAATAACCTTCTTGATACATCTTTTAAATTCTGAATAAATTTCAGAGTACGTTTCGATTAATTGTTGAACGTTGAAGACTCTTCCGTTCTGGAGTGCGATATATTGGGGGCTGATTAACAAATTAATGCCAAAATCTACTCTGACTATCTCTCTTTCGTGAATATTGTTACCCAACATATACCAACTTCTGGTAATGGGCAGGTCTTCCCCCTCTGAAACCTCATACATTATTTTATGCATCTTCAAATTTGAAAGAAATTGAATGTTGTAATTATCATTCCAAAAAGACAAGAGAGCATGTTCGAGTAAAAGGATTAACTCAGTTTCATCTAAAACAGAAAAATCAGGCATTGCCTTACTCAATTTGTTCTTAATGATATTATATATTGTTTCTCTTATTTTTCTGATCTGATCCGAGATCATGATCTCACGAATCTACTTTCGGAAGTACTGTGGATCTAATCCTCACCGTCGCTATAAACTCGATGGCGGTTCATACCTCGGAAAAACGAAAATATTCAGAAGCTGGAATCCGCCCCTCCCGCCCAACATGGGCATAAGAAATGTAGCCCCATCCCCCTCTCAAATAAAAAGAGTGAGTACCCCTCTCCCATGGATCCAGTTGTCCTCCATCCAAAGCCTCATTGCCTGCGGAAAAAAGAACACCTCCTGGTAGTGAACGTTATGAAACAGGCACGAATGGTCAAACCAAGGGACCCGGCAAAGAACTTCTCATTAAAAGACCAGAACGACAAGACCTTCGACCTCTACGAGCAGGCCGGGAAACGAACACTCCTCTCCTTCCACCCGCTGGCATGGACAGAGTTCTGCGCCGCCCAGATGGTGTCGCTGGAAGAGAACCGGGAGGTGCTCTCATCGTTAAACTGTGTACCGGCCGGGATCAGCGTCGACTCAGTGCCCTGCAAACGGGCATGGGCGGAGAGTTTGAAGATCACGCAGACCCGGCTCCTGTGCGACTTCTGGCCGCACGGGTTGATCGCACAGAAGTACGGGCTCTTCCGGGATGAGAACGGGTTCTCCGAGCGGGCAAACGTGATCGTAGACGGGAACCAGAAAGTCGTGTTCGTGAAAGTGTACCCGCTCCATTCGGTGCCGGATATCAAAGAAGTGATCGGGTTCCTGCAGCAGATGAAATGAGATCGTCATTGGCCCGGTCACCCGCGGGCCTTTGGGGCCGGGTTCTCACTTTCCTCTCTTCGCTCTGGTCGCCCTCTTTACCGCCGCCTTCTTCTCCCGCTCCTCGCCCTTTGTCTCGCAGGGAAGGCACCGTTCCAGCTTCTCGTCGATGATGCGGTAGGCATTCGCGAGGACCGAGGAGTTGGAGATCATGCCGGCAATCAGGATCACTTCAAGTACTTCCTCCCGGGTCGCTCCCATCCGGATCGCCGCCTGCATGTGATAGCCGGTGCAGTGCGGGCACTTGAGTGCGGCGCCAACGGCAAGGCTGATCAGCTCGACGTACTTCGGGTCGAGCCGGCTTGTCTGGGCCACGGTGCCCTTGTACAGGAGGTGGGAGATCAGCACCTCGGGGCGCTCGCCCATCCTCCTGAAGATCAGCGGCACCCGCCCGTAATCGAGCTCGATCGCCTGCATCCATTCCTCGGCGGTCAGGTCTGCGCCTTTCTCGACGATCTTTGCCAGCTGCTCCTCGAATTCTTCCTTGGTCGATTTTACGGGAACTCTCTTTGCCATCATATCACCGTATTTGTCTCGGAGAACGGCCGGACCCGCACGAGGATGTAGTCCCGCATGCGGGAGGGCGTCACCTCCGATACATCACCTATCGTGATTCCATCCTCGATCTCCGTCCGCCGGAGGTCGCTGGCGAACGTATCGTAGGGCAGCTTCACCCGGAGGCCGGCCATTTGCACCGTCAGCGGCGTCGGCGACGTTACCTCGTGGATCGCGGGAATGCTCTCCTTGATCACGTCCATGAGCCGTGCGGGCGAGACCGAGAGCGGGTCTTGGGAGATCTCATCCCGCCGTTTCGTGAGCACCCGGATGATCTCCGCGATGATCTCGTCGAGTTTGTCGAGCTCTTCGGACTCCTTGGTCCGGCGCATGAACCTCCCGACGTTCCCCACGTACCCGTCGACCGGCGGGCTGACGATCCGCTGGAGCACCTCCTTGTCCGGTCCCCCGCAAACGACGACGGGGACCTCGACTCCACGGAGAAGTGCGGGCATCTTGTGCTCAATGCAGCTCTCGAAATTCCCCATCAGGAACACCGCCATGTCGTGCTCGTTGATTACGTCCCGCTCCTCGTCGTTCAGCGTTGCGATCCGTTTTCCCGGTCCGCGGGCCAGCCCCACCATGTTGCTCTTCGCCCCGATACGGCGGACGTACTCGGCAATGTCGCAGGAGGGGTGCGGCAGGTGGTGGATCTCGAGACTCATGCTCACGATCGCGATCTCGGTGCCGACAAGCGGCGAATCGATCACCTCGCCGTTTAGCGGCTTTGCAATCGCGCGGATCAGATCGACATCCTCTTTCGGGACGAATGACTGGAGGACGACCTCCTGCGCGATGATGTGCTTCTGGACAATATAGCCGCCGAGGTCCTCGATCAGGTTGACGATTTCGTCGTGCCGGTAAATCCCGCCTTTGTACGTGATGGGGACGAGGATCAACTATACCGCCTCCATCAGTGCGAATTTCTGCCGGATGAGGTCATCGATGTCAGGGGCCAGCGTATCCTCGCTTGCCACGAACGTGAACCGGTCGTTCCCGTAGACCTCCCGGCGCACCCGGAAACCTTCCGGTGCAGCGCACCGGAGGGCATAGATAAGATCCCGGAAGAGCGATGCGCTTGGGTCGGCAATGACGATCTCCTCAACCTCCCGCGGGTCAATGTCGACATCGTAGAGGATCACGGTGAACCGGTCCGGCTGGTCGACATGATCCTTCCCGAACCGCTCCCAGAAAATCCTAAGCATTGACGCAAGGTAGGTTTCGTCGGATATGACGAGGGTCATCTTCCGCTCCTGCGGATTGACATTGGCAATGTCCTGCACACGGACTCTCGTTGTGATCTTTTTCAGGATGCCGACCGCGATAAAGACGGGTACTTTGGGGTCGATATACACGTGTATTTTGTGGATGACCCGCAGGAGGTTGTGGTCGAGGAAGACATCGTTGGTGATCTGCCGGTAATATTCGCCCCCGATCGGTTCCGGGCATTCAACAACGAAGTACTCAATGGCCTGCATCTAACCTTCCTTTATGAACCCTGACGCAAGGAGCGCCGAGCCGACCGCCCCGATGTACTGGGAGCATCGTGGCACAACGATTTTTACCTTCAGCAGGTCTCCCATCGCACGCACGAGCCCTTCGATGAGCGATGTACCGCCAACCATGATCACCGGCTCCTTGATATCCACTTCCTGCAGTTGCTGCTCGAAGACCTGTTCTGCGACACTGTGGCAGGCGGCGGCGGCCACGTCCTCGCGGGTGCTTCCCGCGGCAAGGGCGTTGACCAGGCTCTGGGTGCCAAAGACAATACAGTAACTGTTCATGGGCACCCGCGCCCCTATCCCCTTCATCGCGAGCGGGCCAAGCTCGGTGATGTCCACGCCAAGGCGCTTCGCGGTCATCTCCAGGAACCTCCCACTTGCCCCTGCACAGATGCCCCCCATCGTGAAGGTGCCCGGGATGCCGTCCATGACCGTGATCGCCTTGTTGTCCATACCGCCGATGTCGATCACGGTCGCCGGCCCGTGCTGCCGGTCGGCAAGGTAGACCGCCCCTTTCGAATTCACGGTCAGTTCTTCCTGCACGAGGTCCGCGTTGAACGCCTTTCCGACCAGGAACCGTCCGTATCCGGTCGTCCCGAACGCCTGGATCTCTTCACTCTCGATACCTGCTTCGCTCAGAGCGTGGGCGACGACGTCCTGTGCGCTCCGGAGCACTTCCGTGGTCGGCTTCCAGCCGGTCCCGATAATTGCGTTGTCCTTCATTACGATCGCTTTTGTTGTCGACGAGCCGGAGTCGATGCCGAGCGTGATCCCCTGCTGGGTCTCCCGGGCGAGCAGGGCGCGCCGGCGGGCGATCGTGGTGAGCGCCTCCATCCGGGTCAGGAGCGTGCCGGCGGTCGTGCGTTCGGTGAACGAGTAGCTGACTACCGGGAGTTTCGAGTGCTCGTGGATGTACCGCCGGAGTTCGTTCCTCACGATCGCGGCCTCCGCGCACCGGAAACAGGTAGCGATGAAGACCGCATCCGCCTCCACCCGCCCGTCGACAAGCGCCTTTGCCCGCGATATGGCCAGTTTCAGGTCCGGGCTCCTCACCTCTAGGCCGAAGCCGTCGAAGTCCCGCATGATGTCCTTGAGGGCGACGTCGGGATAGAAGATCTCGCCGTTCACCGCTTTTGCCGCTTCGTCAATTTCCTGCTGCACGCCGGAGTATTCCGGGCCGCAGGAGAGCTGGGCGATTCGTACCGGAGCGGTCATTTCCCGCCTCCGAGCCCGACAAGGAAGCGTTTGATCGCAGCGACGAACTCTACGCCTTCCGCCTCATCCTTCGGGTAGTCCAGTTCAAGCCTCGGGACATCCTTCTGCCGGATGAGGAACTTGAGGAGCTCGTTGGTGCGGGCGCACCCCATGCACCCGAATGACAGGTCCGCATTGTTGACGATGATCGCCGCTTCGCACTCGTCCACCATCGGGCCATAGAGGGCCATGCGTCCCCGGACACCGCTGGGGACTTCCACGGCGGCCCAGTGGAGCCCCTTTTTCGGTTCTTCCGGGGTGATCTGGAGGGGGACGGACTCAAGTCCGGCGGTTTGGACGCGCTCCCGGATGGCGACGGCGGAACTTAAGGGGATATGCCCGAACCTGGTCACCATGTCGGAGAGAATCAAACTCGTCGCGGGATAGATGAGTACTTTTGCCATATCAGGGCTCCTCAGCTTCGATCAGTTTCTGTAATGTGTAGACATCAAGTTTGGACTTCTTCTTCGCGGATTCTGGAACGGGGATGGTCTTTTCGTCACGGTGCCCGAGTTCTTCGAGAGCATGCGAGACGTAGGGGAGGATGGTCATCTCGTATTCGATCCCGTGAAAGCCGGGGCGTGCGCCGCCAAGCGCCGAGCGGCAGCGCCGTACATCTCCCGGCGGGAATCCGCGGTCCTTGACAAAGATGTGATCGGGATCGATCTTCCTGACCTCGGCGATGACCCGGTCCACATCCTCCTCCCTGCCCATCAGGATAAGACCGAAACAGGTCTCCTTGATCATGACGCCTTGAGACACCTCGTAGGCTCGGATCGCGATGTCTGCCGGTGTCACGTTGAACGATTCCACCACCACGTACTTGGTCACTGAGCCGGCATATGCCGGTGTGTAGTCCCTCACTTTGCCTTCACCTCGCGGATGTACACCATCTGCCGCTCTTTTACCATTTTCAATTTGTCCGTATCGATCACACGCCCGATAATGTTGGTGCCCTCGAACGGTTCCGATGTCGGGCCGAACTCCCGGTTCGCCAATAACCTTGCCCCCACAAGGCCCGTGCCCTTGCGTGAGTCGTTCGTGATTGCAAGTGCAGCCGCAGGAACTTCGTCACGGGGAGTATTTTCCGGGTAGATCTTGACACCCGTGGGGATCGCGGGTTTGAAGAGGTACACGTCATCAAAGGTAAAAAAGGCAGGCATCATGCCGGCGTCATGCTCTTTCAAACCGGTGATCCGGCGGAACAAATCGCAGCTCGCCGGCGCTGCCGCATCAAAAAGCTCGATATCGATCACTTGCGTATAGGGAGCGGTTGTCACGGTCACCGCCCGCTCGTGCAGCACATCGAGTGTCGTGCCCGGCTCCTGCGATACCACGATCCGGCCCTCCGCATCCTTGTCCGCCGCAAGGGCAACCTTGTTTGCATCCGCGATCGTTTTTGCCTGTGCAAGGGGCAGGCCGAGAAGGTCGATGCGTCCGGGTGCCACTTTCGTGAGAATGACGTCACCGTCTTTTGCAAGCTTTGCCAGTTCGATTCCGTGCACCACCTGCCCGACGATGCTGTGAGCCGGGCTGCTGGGCACATCTGCGCGATAGATGTAGATGCCGCCCGCAGAGGAACCGGTCGTGCGTACCGTGACGGTCCCCTCCCGTCGCGGGCGTTTGTACTGCTCCGGGACCTCTGCACCGGCAAACTGCGAATCGAGGATGTGGGTGCTGGTCGCACGCCCGACAGCAAATCTCCCCGAGTGGAGGGCTATGAGCATGTGCTCTACGCTCCCGGCTGCTTCGGTAGTCACCTTATCCGGTGCATACCCTTGCGCCATCACCTGGATATATGTGACGATATGCATACCATCTTCAAGGACAAGGCTCCGGTCCGTGGTGGTGAAGGAACGGCTGGTGTCGGCCCAGGCAATTACGGGTTCCACCTTCGTGATCCGGTCCCCGGTACCCCAGCGGTCGAGCACGGCACGCCCGCTCACGATCTGCCCGATCACTCCTCCCGACTCGTCCGCACCGTGATCCGCCAAGTGCCGGCTCCGGGAAAAGATCAGGTACGATGTCTTGGAGTCATATCCGCCGCAGCCGAGGATCACCTCGCCCCGCTCGTAGAGGTGGGGCTTGCGCAACGGGTGGATCCCGGACGGGAACGGGCCGAATGCGGCGGCGTACCGGTCGGTCCAGTGGAGGGTGAGGGAACGGCTCACCTCCGGCGATTCGAAAATGTCCGCCCGATCACCTTTCAGCTCGAGCGTGATCTCGCCGGCAGTGGTGCTGATCGCCATATGGCCGGTCGCCGCCTGCTCTTTTGTCGCCGGGCGGATAATCGCAACGCAGCATTCCCCGGGATGACGGTCAAGAACGGATCCGAGCGTGCTGCCCTCACCAATCTCCCGGCGTTCCCCGTCGAGGTGTATACCGATCATCGCAAACCTCACGCGGGAGGCTGGCTCATGACTTTACGCTCTTCATCGGTCAGGTGGGCGAGCACCTCGGAAGTGGTTCCGATCTGGACGATCTTACCGCCCCGCATGAGGGCCAGCCGGTCGCAGATGTCGCGCACGAAATCCATGTCGTGCGACACGACAATGAAGGTCTCCTCCATCTCGTCACGGGAGTGCATGATCGAGTGTTTCACATCAACTTTCGTGATCGGGTCCATGGTCCCGGTCGGCTCATCGAGGATGACGATCCGCGGTTCCCGGATCAGCACCTGGGCGAGCGCGACCCGGTGGCGCTCCCCTTCGGAGAGCTGCCCCGGCATCCGGTCGAGGATCTCGGTGCTCTTTTTGTCGGAAAATCCGGCCATCTTCAGGGTGACGATCGCCTTTCTCATGGCCAGTTCCTTGGGGAACTCGAGCCCGATCGCATCGGTGAGGTTATCGAGCACGTTCCGGTGGGGAAAGAGGTCGTATTCCTGGTGCAGGAGACCGATATACTCCTTCGCCCTCCCCCGCTGTTCAATACCGGGTTTCGTCATATCGACCCATTCGTCGCCGATCCGGATGTTCATCTCCCCGCTGGTCGGTTCGATGATCCCGGCAATGATCCTTGAGAGTGTTGTTTTGCCCGCGCCGCTCTTGCCTATGATACCGAAGATTTCCTTTGTGGCCACTTCAAAGGTGACTCCGTTAACTGCCCTGACAACGCCACGGTCGACGGAAATGTACCGCTTCACGAGATCTCGGGCCACAACTATCTTCTCGCCGAACTCCGCGTGTTCGTACGTCTCGCTGTCTTCGTAGCCTTTCATGAACTGCCCGATGATGGACTTTGGCGACCCGATGCCCGCGATCTCGCCGTCCACCAGCAGGATTGCGCGGTTCGCCACGTCCTCGATAACCTGTGAGAAATGCGATGTCACCACCATTCCCATGTTGTTTGCCTTTGCGGCATCGAGCAGCATGGAATGAACGAGACGGGCGGTCTCGGGATCAAGTGTGCCGGTCGGTTCGTCGGCAAAGAGCATGAAGGGCTCTTTTGCCAGCTGGCGGGCGAGCACCACGCGCTGTTTCTCCCCTCCCGAGAGATCCCGGGCGATGTGCATCATCCGGTGCGAGAGCCTGACCTGGTCGATCAGATCAGCAGCACGGTTGATCGCTTTATCCGCAGGGTAGTCGATGTCGTCAAGCGCATGGAGGACGTTCTCTATCACACGGTCATTTCCGTACAGGGCAAAGGTGCGCTGGAACATGATGGCGGTGCGCCGCATCAGCCTCCGCTTCAGCGACTCGTCCTTCTCGTTCCAGATGTCCACATCGACGGGGGTGAGCATGCCGCCGCAGTGGGGGCAGGGTTTTGCGGCCGCGCTGGGGGTGTCCATATAATCGCAACTGGTACAGGCGGCCACGTGGTAAATGATCCTCCCGCCCGTCGGTGGCTGTTCCACCCCCCGCATCAGGTGCATCAGGACGGTTTTGCCGGCCCCGCTCCTGCCAATGATCCCGAGGATCTCCCCCTCGGCTATCTCAAAGGAAATATTTTTGAGTGCATGCGTACCGTCAAAGTCCATGCAGATGTTTTCGACCGTGATCAATGGCGCCTTCATAATACCCTTGTAACTAATGTGATATTCGTGTCATATTACCTTTTATATGATGCACCGTGTCGTCACGATCGGGAATCAGCAGGGGCTGCCAGCAGGTTCCTGACGATGGGCAGGATCTCGCTCACTCCCGTGACCACGTAATCCGCTGCCGCGAAGAGGTCTTCGGGCCGGTCTGCGGGCTGCTGCACCGTCAGGATGGCGATATCGGCCTGCTGAAAGGCGCAGAGGTCGTTGATCCCGTCACCGACCATGAGGACTTTGTCGTATTCCCGCTGGAGGTCGCAGATGATCTGCGCCTTGACCGATGGCGTCGCAACGCCGTACACCCGGTCCCGGGGAATCCCGAGGTGATCGGCCATCTTCTCGAGTTTTGTGGTGCGGTCGCCGGATGCGATAAATGCCGGGACGCCAAACCGGTGCAGCGCGGTGATGGTCTCCTTTGCCCGTTCGAACGGCCACCCACCAGCGGTAATGGTAAACTCAATCGCTTTGCGTGCCATGTTGACGATGGCGCCGCTGTTCAGGGTGAGGACCGATTCGGCCCGGCATACCGTCCAGACGTTGCGGATGCACTCCTGCAGGTCGCCGACGTGTGCCTGCGTATCGGTATAGAGCACGTCACCGACCTCATCGGCAGTTGTAATCTTCCGGGTGCAGCTCACACCAAAGCCGATGCTGTTTTTCACGAGGTATTCCGAGAGCAGCATGTCCCCAGGCGTCGCCAGGATGTCCTTGGAATGGACGGGGAGGATAATCAGGACCCTGTCGGGTGAACTGAACGTGAGCGTGGTAGTCTCGATACCGGGGAGGAGTTTTTTGTTGCAGACATCTTTTGCGACCCGGTACGTATTCAGGAGCGTTCCGGCACTGTCAAAGACCACCGCGACCGACATGGGAGCACCCGGGTGATAAACTCTATCTATTATTCTCTACATTGAATCAATGAAGCTTGATGGTTGTAACTGAAACTGCAGAGAAAATAAAGAGCATGGAGATCCGGGGCGCCGGACGGATCGCGCGTGCCGCTGCCGGGGCGCTCAGGGACCATGCCCTTGCTCTCAAAATCTCGTCTCCCGAGGCGTTCCGGCAGGAGATGGAGCGTGCCGCGGAGACACTGGTTGCCACGCGGCCGACAGCGGTATCGCTGCCCAACGCAGTCCATATCGTGATGTCCGGTATCGGCGGGGCAAAGACCGTGGAAGAGGCGAGATCCGGCGTGGTCCAGCGGGCCGAACAATTCATCCACTCGTCGCAGCACGCGGTCGGGAAGATCGCGGAGTTCGGTGCCCGACACATCCGGGACGGCGACACGGTGCTCACCCACTGCAACTCGGAAGCAGCCCTTGCCTGCATCATCGAGGCGCACTGCAGCGGTAAAGAGATCGAGGTCTTTGCGACCGAGGTCCGCCCCCGCAACCAGGGGCTCATCACCATCCGCACGCTCAATGACGCCGGCATCCGCACGCATTTCATCGTGGACTCGGCAGTGCGGTCGTTTATCAACAAGATCGATCTTGTCATCGTCGGTGCCGATGCAGTGACCGTCAATGGTGCGGTCGTGAACAAGATCGGAACCTCGCAGGTAGCGCATTCCGCACACGAAGCCCGGGTGAGCGTGCTTGTTGCCGCTGAGACTTACAAGTTCGCCCCCCGCACGGTCATCGGGGAGCTCGTCGAGATCGAGGAGCGGCCATCGGGTGAGGTGCTGCCGGACGAGATCGTACGCACTCTGCCGAATGTCACGGTGCGCAACCCGGCATTTGACGTAACCCCGCCGGAATACGTCGACCTCATCGTGACGGAGAAGGGTGCAATTCCGCCGCAAATGGCGTACGTTATCATCCGGGAGCACCTTGGCTGGGAAATAGAAGAATTCAATAAAGTTTTTGCGATCAATACCGGACATGAGGAATGAGGGTATGCCGGACGTCATCGCGACCTACTATATCCGCCCACGATCCGATACCACACCGGAAGAGGCGGCGCAGGCGATCTGCGATGAGGAGACCACAGGCACATGGACACGCATCTCCACACGGACTGATTATGTGAAGCGTCTTGATGGGGTTGTTGAATCGATCACGCCGCAGGCCCCTGGCTATGTTGCCCGAATCCGCTATCCGGGTGAGATCTTCGAGCCCGGGAACGTTGCGCAATACCTTTCTGTCTGTGCAGGGAATCTCTTTGGCCTTTCGCGGCTCGACGCCGTCCGCCTGCTGGACGTCTGGTACCCGGATGCCCTGATCAGCCCCTTCCGGGGGCCGAAATTCGGTATCCCCGGTGTCCGCAGGATGATCGGGAGTACGGACCGGCCGCACATCGGTACCATCATCAAGCCCAAAGTTGGGCTCAGCCCAGAAGATACAGCCGCGGTAGCGTACGAGGCGATCATCGGTGGCGTCGACCTAATCAAGGACGATGAAACCCTGACCGACCAGGAGTTCTGCCCGATTGAAAAACGCTTGAAGCTGGTCATGCAGCGGATCGAAGAGGCAAAAGACGAGACCGGCCGGGAAGTGCTGTACGCAGTTAACATCACCACGCGTGCGGACCGGATAAAAGAACGCGCTCTCCGTGCAGTCGAGCTTGGTGCCAACATGCTCACGGTCGACATCTTCACGGCCGGCTTTGGCGCCCTTCAGGTACTGGGAGAGGAGCCCAGGATCAAGGTCCCCATCCATGTCCACCGCACGATGCACGCGGCATTCACCCGGAACGCGGAGCATGGGATTGCCATGCGCCCGCTTGCCCATATCATCCGGATGCTCGGCGCCGACCAGCTGCATACCGGTGCGGTGAGCGGGAAGATGCACCACGACCCTGCCGAAGTCAGGGCAAGCATCGATGTTCTCACGTGCTCCTGCCACAGCATGAAACCGACCTTCCCGGTCTCAGGTGGCGGCCTGCACCCGGGGAATGTTGCAAGCGAACTGGCCACGCTGGGCACCGGCATCATCCTGCAGGCCGGCGGGGGTATCCACGGACACCCGGACGGCACGGCAGCCGGTGCGCGGGCGATGCGACAGGCAGTCGACGCGTTTATGGAAGGGATACCTGCACGGGACTATGCAAAAGACCATTATGAACTCGAACGCGCGCTCAGGCACTGGGGCACCAGTTAAAACGAGGATATTTTATGGAGATATCATTTACCAAGCTGCACGGAAACGGCAACGATTTTGTTGTCATAGATGAGTATGAAAAGCACGTAATTCCCGACGAGATGAAGGCGCAGTTTGCGGCGCTCTACTGCGACCGGAGGTTCGGTATCGGGGCGGACGGCATCCTCTACCTGTCCAAATCGGAAAAAAGCGACCTGAAGATGCAGGTTTTCCAGCCGGATGAGAGCGAGGCGGAGATGTGCGGGAACGGTATCCGCTGCCTTGCCAAGTATGCGTTTGATACCGGGTACGTGAAGGAGACCTGCACGGTTGAGACGCCCGCTGGGGTGATCAGCGTCTCAATGGGGTACAAAGAGGAAGAGTTCACCGCGACCATCAGCATGCCGGAACCGAAGTTCGACCGGAAGGAGATCCCGGCAACCGGTGAAGGGGAATACAAGGAGCGTATCGGGGAATTCGATATCTATGCCGTAAATATCGGTGTCCCCCACGCGGTCATCATGGTCAATGCGGTCGATGCTGTCGATATTTCTGCGGTTGCACCGCCAATACGGCACCACCCTTCGTTTCCCAACGGCGCGAACATTGACTTCGTGGAAAAAACCGGTGATGACAGTATCCGGATCCGTACGTTCGAGCGCGGCGTGGAGGAGGAGACGCTTTCCTGCGGGACCGGGGCAACCGCCGCGGCGGCGATCCTGCACAAGCTGGGGTACATGGGGGAGGTGGTTCATGTCGATACGCAGGGAGGGCCGCTGGTCATCTATTTCAAGGACGGCGTGAAGATGGAGGGGCCGGCAGTGACCGTTTTTGCCGGCGTCATAAAATTCTGAATTTTTTGTGATTTGCACAGAAGTTTTACTGCTGTTATACCGCTGTAAATGGCACAGGTGACACCCGCTTTTCCAGTCTTCTGAGAAACGAAAGGTATGGCCCGGTATTCTTCAGGAATCCGGCTCCGTCCTGTCTGTCCCCTGTCCTTATTTCCCGGACTGATTCTGCGCCGTGATATCTTCGACAAGAGCGATTGTCGAGACGATGTAACCTTCTTTATCCCTGAGCGGGCTGACCGTCAGCGATCCCCAGATCACGGAACCATCCTTCCGGATGTAACGCTTTTCCGTTCGGTACGTCGCTATCCTGCCGGCAAAGAGTTTTTTGACCTCGGCCAGATCTTGGTCCACATGCGCAGGATGGGTGATATCCACAAACGTTCTGGCCTGCAGTTCTTCCACAGAATACCCCAGCATCTCGCAGAATCTCCGGTTCACCGTGACAAACCGGTAGTCCTTATCCAATATCGCCATAGCGAGGGGGCCGTCTTCGAAAATCCTCCGGAACCGGTCCTCGCTCTGTCTCAAACCCTCCTCGGCACGTTTGCGTTCGGTAATATCAACGGCCACTCCTTGGTACTCCTTAAGTTTCCCGTCACCCGCTGCCCGTCCCGGGCGGATTTCGAGTATCATATCACGCCCGTTGCGGTGGAGGGCAGGCACTTCCATAGGTGCGACGGATCCCTCCGATGAATTAACCCGTGCCAGCTCCTGCATCAAAAAAGACTGTTTTTGTCCCGGAACCAGATCGAAAATCGGCCTTCCGACAATCTCTTCCGGCAGGTAGCCCATGATCGTGGTAACCATGGGACTGACGTAACGCACGTTCCCTTGCAGGTCAACCTCCCAGATTATGTCCGGAGAGGTCTCGACGAACGAGCGGAACTTCTCCTCGCTCTCCCTGAGTCTCTCTTCTGCCCGTTTCTGTTCCGTGATATCGCGGATGGTACCAGTACTGGCCGGCTCATCCTCATACTGGATGAGCCCTGCATCAAGGGAGACATACACCGAAGTGGTGCCGTCCCGTTTCAGCATCCTGAACTCATAACTCTCCGGCATGATCTCGCCACGCTGCCGGCAAAGGCCCCGGTCAATAACCCAGTCGCGATCTTCCGGCGCGATAAAGTCCCTAAAATCATGCAGGATGAGATCTTTTGATGAGGTCCCGAGCATCCGCGCCAGCGCTTCATTGGCGTACAGGATCTTACGGCCCTTAATGATGAACACCCCCACCTGGCTATGCTCAACGAGTGTCCGGTATTTCTCCTCCGATCTCTTCAGTTCTTCAATAATCTTCTGCTGCTCGGTTATATCACGGGATATGCCGAGGACCGCCCATATTGAACCATCAGGACTCTTGAGCGGCATGAGAAAATGGTCGAACCACCGCATTGTTCCCTGAAGAACCAAGGGGCTCTTGTCATGGAAGGGTTGCCCGGACATAAAAACATGGTGCAGGAACTCCTGCTGCCGACGGTTGATCTCCGGGGGGAAGATCGCGCTCCGCTCCATGTTGACTATCTCGTTACTGGGCTTCCCTATTGCTGCTGCTGCGTAACTGTTGACGTACGCCACCCGGTCCTGCGCATTGATGACAAAGATCAGGTCCTGCGAGCTCTCTGCGAGAGACCGGTAGAGTTCCTCGCTCTCCTGTATCCGCTTCTCATCCTCTTTTCGCCGGGTAATGTCTTCAAGGATGACGGAGACCCCTTTCTGCCCGTTGTCAAATGCGGTTGGAGCGATCCGGCAGGAAAAGATGGCCCCCTGCCGCCGGAGGGAGAATTCCCCGCCCCATTCGATGCCTTCAAGCCCGTCCCGAACGTGTTCCATGAATGGCTCAAAAAGGTCATCAAAGATCGGCACGAGGACGGAATACTGGATATTTTTCCCGAAAAGATCTTTCTGGGTGGTGCCAAGAAAACTGACGAACGGTTCATTGGCATACATAATCCTCAGGTCGCTGTCCAGTTGCAGGATGAGGTCTGAAGAGATCGAGAGGACGGCGGAAAGCGGGACCCGGTGCGAAAGGGTGTAGATCTTGGCCATCCCGAAATGGCGCATCTCAACCTGCCCGGACGCGAGAAGACTCTCGAGATACCGTCCGGCCGTATTCCGGTTGATTTTCACCGAGTTGACGATGCCGGTGATGCTCAGGCCCTGCGGGTTTTTCTGCAGGGCATCCCGGATCTGCACCGTGATCTTCTGGCTCAGAACCATAGGCCGAATAATATTGGCATGTGAAGATATAATGTTTCAGATTTTTAAATCTAAAAATCCGGGAGAGGCCATGAGAGGGCTGGATGCCGGAGAAAAATACTGGTTATTCCCGGGTCCGGATCCCATCTTGGACAATCTCGAAGTCGAATGATTCCCCCTCAGGGCGGGAACGGTGCTTGACAAGTGTCGCCCGCCTGAGGCCGGGCGCTTCAAGGCGCTCGAGCCGCACGATCGCCTTGGAGATATGCTCCAGGGCCGTTCCACCTAATCCGAAATATGCATTCTTCGTTGTGTCCATGTATACCTGGTTGGTAACAATCACCGGGAGTTCATACCGCTTTGCATACCCGAGGAGCTGGATCACCTGCCGGGTCAGCATCTGCATCGCATCCCGTCCTTTTTCCAGATCCGTGCGGTAAAGCGCTGTTGCCGAGTCCAGAACCAGCAGCCCGGGCTTGTGCGCCCTGATGACCTTGTCCGCATCAGCGATCATCAGGCCCTGTTGCTCAAAGTCGACCGGTTCGAAAAGGAAAAGGCGATCTGCTATTGTTTCGGTGTCTTCTCCAGCGACCTGCCGGAACCGCTCGATGGAAAAGCCCTCGGAATCAATAAAAACGACCGCATGGCCGACCCTGAGGCAGGCAACCGCGGCGACGGTGCACAGGGTGCTCTTGCCGCTTGCCGGACCCCCATAGAACTGGGTGATAGTCCGGATCTCCATGCCGCCCCCCAGAATGTGGTCAAGCGCTGCAGTCCCGCTGGTGCGCCGCTCGGGTTTCATCGATCACCCGGGGGTTTCCGGGAGCCGCGCACCTGTTTCCAGCCGGCTTCCTCAACAGCATGGAGTATGTCCTGCACTGGCGCACCCAGTTCAGCGGCCCAGTCCCGTGCGCTGTCAAACTCGGCTTTCAGCGTGTATACCTCGCCGCCCATCCGGCCGCATTTTACCGGCATGCTGCGCCAATGCGCCCCGATCCCGACATCCACCTGCACGGTTGTGCGCTCGGCAATAAACCGGTGGACTGACGGCATACAGCGGATGCCCAGTGTACCGAGTTCGCGTGCCATCAGCCCGGCCATGGATACGCTGGTCTCCTGAGTACAGATCACGCGGATAAGAAATCCCGGCCGTCCCTTTTTCATGATAGTGGGAAGGGCGCTCGCATCGCGGGCACCGGCATCCATGAATCGGGCTATCGCGTGGGCGATCACCTCGCCGCTTACATCGTCAACGTTTGTTTCGAGAACATCCACGCAGTCGCCGCCCGACAGGAACCCGGATGCCGCGTGGACGGTTTCCACCACCATCGCACGCATCACGTTTGGCGCCCGGGCAGAATCACGGCTGCCGGCCCCGTACCCGATTGCTGTGATGGTATACCCGTCGAGATCCTCCATGCGCACTGTCGAAAATTCCGCGAGGAGCGCTGCGCCGGTCGGCGTGCAGAGTTCCCCGTCATCGACCCCCGGGAGGACCGCGAGTCCGGATCCGTTCAGGATCGCTGCCGTGGCAGGGGCGGGGATAGGAAAAATCCCGTGCGAACCCGTTGCCGTACCCCGCCCGAGCGCGACGGGCAGCACCGTGACACCTTCGACACCAAGGGTGTGAAGCGCGGTGCAGGCGCCGATTACATCGGCGATCGCGTCGTCAGCTCCTACCTCGTGGAAGTGCGGATGCTTTCCATGAACCACCTCTTCTGCAGCATGGATCCGTTCAAAGACCTTCCGTGCCATGATGAGTGCGTCTTCCGGCACTGCTCCTGCGGTTGCTTCAAGGCGTTCCATGACCTCCGCAGACGTCCGGTGGGCCGGCGTCGCACGGGTCTCGACCCTGATCGCGGAAATACCGGCCCGGGTCACGCGGGTGACTACCGGTTCGGCAACGACGGATGTCATCGCCTGAACGACATGTTCCCGGTCAGCCCCGCAATCGAGCAGGGCACCGGTGATCATGTCACCTGCCGCGCCATGGAAAGGATCCAGAAGAAGGATTTTCATACCGTTACAGTACTTATAAATCCCTGCGTATATGACCTTTAAGGTAATGCCTGAAGTGCAACTGAGGGTTGATCAAGCCTATCCCGGTGATCAGGGAGGAGGGAAGGCGCGGCTCGACCCGGAGACGATGCTGCTCCTGAAGATCTCTCCCGGCGATCTGGTGGTGATTGAGGGCAAGCGACGGACGGTGGCAAAAGTCTGGCGGGCACTTGTCGAGGACTGGAACCAGCGCAAGATACGGATCGATAATTTCACCCGGCTCAATGCCGGTGTGAGTGTCGGCGATACGGTACGGGTCTCGACACTATCCGCTGAGGTCGAAGCGCGGCGGGTGGTACTCGCGCCGCCGGAGGACCTGCCCAAGAAGATACCGATCGCCAACAATCCGCACGTGCTTAACGGGCTCATTGATTTTCCCGTGGTGAAGAACGATTCGATTCCAATCATGCTGGGGCTCCCGTTCATCCAGCCGCAGATCGTCGCGTTCAAAGTGGTGGAGATCGAGCCGGAAGAAGCAGTTATCATAACGAAGAACACGACGGTCGAGTTCTCGGACAAGCCTGCCGTTGGGTTCGAGGGGGTCAAACGCTTCTCCTACGAAGACATCGGGGGCCTCAAGGATGAGCTGCAGCGCCTCCGCGAAACGATCGAGCTCCCCCTGCGCCACCCGGAACTCTTCCAGAAACTGGGGATCGAGCCGCCGAAGGGGGTCCTGCTCTACGGCCCGCCGGGGACGGGAAAGACACTGATTGCAAAGGCGGTTGCGTCTGAGAGTGGAGCACACTTCATCCCAATTGCCGGCCCCGAGGTAATCTCGAAATATTATGGCGAAAGCGAGCAGCGGCTCCGCGAAGTTTTCGAGGAAGCCAGGGAGAATGCTCCCTCAATCATCTTTATCGATGAGCTGGATTCCATCGCACCACGGAGAGAAGAAGTAACCGGCGAGGTCGAGCGCCGGGTCGTCGCCCAGCTGCTGACCATGATGGACGGCCTTGAGGAACGTGGGCAGGTAGTGGTCATCGGCGCGACCAACCGCGTCGACGCGATCGATGCGGCGCTGCGCCGGCCCGGGCGGTTCGACCGAGAGATCGAGATCGGCGTGCCCGGTGAACCGGATCGGATCGAGATCCTCAAGATCCACACCCGGGGCATGCCGCTCGCGGAAGATGTAAACCTCGACACCCTTTCCCAGCAGACGCACGGATTTGTAGGCGCTGATCTTGCAGCGCTTGCGCGTGAGGCGGCCATCCGCGCACTGCGCCGGTACCTGCCGGACCTCGATCTCGATAAACAGGAGATCGATCAGGAGACGCTGGACAAGCTGCATGTGCTCGCAAGCGATTTCCGGAGTGCCCAGCGCGACGTCGGCCCGAGCGCGATGCGCGAGGTGATGCTCGAGGTCTCGCACGTCAGGTGGGAGAATGTCGGCGGTCTCGAAACGGCAAAGACCGAAGTCCGGGAAGCGATCGAGTACCCGCTGTCGAACCGGCAGAAATTCGATGACCTCGGCATCGAGCCGCCGCGGGGAGTTCTCCTGTATGGCCCTCCGGGGACCGGCAAGACCCTGATCGCAAAGGCGGTGGCAAGCGAGAGCGGAGCGAACTTCATCCCTGTCCGGGGGCCACAGCTGCTCTCCAAATGGGTAGGCGAGAGCGAACGGGCGGTTCGCGAAATCTTCAAGAAAGCGCGGCAGGTCTCGCCGTCTATCATCTTTTTTGACGAGATTGATGCCCTTGCGCCGGCACGGGGTACCAGCTCCGATTCTCATGTGATCGACAACGTCCTTAACCAGATCCTGACCGAGATGGACGGCCTTGTCGAGCTCAAGGACGTCGTGGTTATGGGGGCGACGAACCGCCCGGATATCGTGGACCCGGCACTATTGCGGGCCGGGCGGTTCGACCGGCTCGTTTATATCGGTGAACCGACCTTTGAGGACCGGAAGAAGATCATCGGCATCCACACATGCTTTATGCCGCTTGAAGGTTCGTTGCTTGAGGAGGTCGTTGATCTGACCGCCGGCTACAGTGAGGATGCTCTTGGCGAGCTTATCGAAAAATTCGGTCTAGACAGGAAGATCACCTTGTCTGAGATGAAGGCAGCAATCCTCCCGGCACCGGAGCCGAACGCCGGTCTATTCAAGGGTGCCCGCCGGCGCCGGCTTGTAGAAATGATACAGGAGAAGAACCTGATCTTTGAGGATCCGGCACGGGACAGGGTTGCGGACAACCTTGCGCGAATGACGGAAGGGTTTGTCGGCTCGGATCTGGAAGCCCTCTGCAGGGAAGCGGGCATGATGGCACTGCGTGAGGGTGCGTCAATGATAGTCCAGCGGCATTTCGATGACGCCCAGGAGAAGATCCACCCGACCATGAACGAGAGGCTTCGCGAGTATTATGCCAAGATCCAGCAGCACTTCAAAGGCGGCCTGCCCGCACAAGTGCAGCCGCCCGAATACCAGTAAAATCTTTTAAAGTGGCATATCAATCAAACCACCACTTTTGAAATGCACTGATGAAGGTATCTTCCCCTCCATTCGGACCTTTACATATCCTGTCCGTCCCTGTTGCTGAATTATGCACACCTATATAGGGTAAACGTCAAAATTTTCTCATCATCTGCTGTCCAGACCGTCATGTCCAACGTCACCACCCTTCTCGATGCAAGAAGTGTCCCCGAATCAAAAGCCGCGCTCATCTGCCCGTCCCGGCAGGAGACCTGCAGCTATCGCAGGCTTCGCGATGAGATGAACCGGATCGGGCAGGGGCTTTCCTCGCTTGGCGTCAAAAAGGGCGACCGGGTCTGCATTTACCTCGACAGTTCACCCGAGTTCCTGATCAGCTACTTTGCGATCTGGCGAATCGGTGCCGTGGCGGTGCCGACCAATATCATGTACCGCGGCGGGGAGCTCCTTCACGCGATCAACGATGCCGGTGCCTGCGTGGTTATCACCGATCCCCATGGACTGGCAGTGATTGCGGAGATCCGGAAAAGTGCGCCTTCGCTTGCCAGGATCATCTGCACCGGCCAGGGTGGCAGCGGGGCAATTGCGTGGGATTCGTTCCCACCGGCACCTGTTTCGATACGTGCGACAAACTGTGCCATGGACGATCTCTGCCACCTGCAATACACAGCAGGGACGACCGGCACGCCGAAGGGTGCGATGCTCACTCACGGCAACTGGATGACGACTCTCGATGCAGAGCGTGAGGCCCTCCGCCTCCGGCCGGAGGATGTTTACCTGGGGATCTACCCGATGGGGCATGTCGGGATCTCGTGGGGGCTTGCCGCCCTCCGCGCCGGTGGGACATATGTAATGATGGAACGTTTCGATCCCGACCAGTATCTCACGCTGGCAGAACAGTACGGCGTTACAGTGCTTGCGGGTATGCCCCCGGTCATCCACACCCTCGTTCACAGTCCTCCCGGCACGGAAGACCGCCTCCGCACCGCCCGCGTCATCATCTCCGGCGGCGGGCAGCTGTTGCCGGCGGTCTGGGAAGCGTTTGACCGGCGCTACCACATACCGGTCGCAAACTCGTACGGGCTCTCCGAGACGATTGTGATTGGTTCTGGAACCACCACCCTGCCGGAGTATCCGCACCTGACAAGGGACTACCGGAGCGTGGGAGTTGCGGTCGGGTACACAGAGGTGAAAATTGTCGATACTAAAAATCCGGATACCGAGCTTCCTGCCGGCGGGACCGGGGAGATTGCCCTCCGGGGGCCGGCGGTTGCTAGGGGATACTGGAACCTGCCGGGGGCGACCGCGGCCGTATTCCGGCCTGACGGCTGGTTTTTAACCGGGGACATCGGCTACCTTGACAGCGATGGCATCCTCTTTATCACTGACCGCAAAAAAGACATGATCATCATGTCCGGCTGGAAGGTATATCCCACGGAGGTGGAGAACGTCATCGTGCAGCACCCGGCGATTGCCGATGTGGCGGTGTTCGGTGTCCCGGATGAGCGAAAGGGCGAAATTCCGGTTGCGGCGGTCATCCTGAAGGCGGGGGCCTTCCTGACTGAAGCGCAGCTTGAGGCGTACTGCCGCGATCACCTTGCCGGCTATAAGGTGCCACGGAGAATGATTCTGGTGGACTCGCTTCCCCGGGTCCATGGCTGGAAACTCCTGCGCCGTACGTTGCGGGAAAAATTCGGCGGAAACGGGGCATAATCCCGATTTACGGGAGTATTCTGCGACAAAAAAGACGCTTCCGCCACAAACCTTTTAAATAGCCATAGAAAAATATTAGCCGGTGCATCCCTCGTGGATACAAAAAGCCGCATCGTAGACGTCCCGGTCAGCGGGAAACCGAAGAAGCGGACGACCGGAATCGTGGGTCTCAACCTCCTGCTTGACGGGGGGTTCCCACAGGGGGCCGTTATCATGGTGTACGGGACGGCACTTTCCGGTGTTGACCTTGCGGCAATGCAGTTCTGGAAAGTCGAAGGGGAGGAGGGCACGTACCTGATGAATGACGGTGACGTGGAACCGGGGATGGTCGATGCAACGGATCTCCATCCGGAGATGTACCTCCCCCAGATGATCGGTGGCAGGATCGTGATCGATTCCCTGTCCACTATTATCATCAAATACGGTATTGACAGTGCGCTGAAATTCCTCCGCCTCGCCCGAGAAGAGGTCAAAAAGCGGGGCGCGAACATGATGTTCGTTATCTACACCGGCATCCACACTCCGGTGGAGATGACGAGGATCATGCGGGCGGCGGATATCGTAATTGAGTTCAAGACCGATGTCAACCAGAACGAGCTGGAGCGGACCCTCGCCGTTCACAAGATCAAGGATTCGGCGGCACCCCAGCGCCTGCTCCCGTTTATCATCACGGATGGCGGCATCGAGGCATCGACGACGTCAAGGGTCGTATAACAACATCTTCCGGTCTTTTTCCGGTATTTTTGGATACCCTCTTTTGTATCTCTTTGGCAGCCCCGCTATCCCCAAAACCACGATATTTAAAATTACAGAGCCAGCCGCACTTCGCGTGCGGCCTCGACCATATTCTTCAGTTTCCAGAATGCTGATTCCCGCGAACGCATCCTCAGGCCGCAGTCGGGATCGATAAGCATCAGCCCGGGTCCGAAGACTGCGACACCCTGTTCGATCCGTTTCCGGATCTCTGCCACGCTTTCCACGGTTTCGGTTGTGGAATCGACACAGCCGTACCCAATCATCCGCCCGGCAAGATCCCGTGTACCAAAAAGGGCGAGGTTTGCGGGGTTTTTCGAAAACTCAAAGTCCAGCACGTTGACGTTGATCTTCAGGATATCGTCGATTGCATTTCCGAGATCGCCGCAGACATGCATGCAGCTCGGGATCCGGACAGAGGTCGTGATCCGCTCAACAGCCTGTTTGCCCACGGCAAGGTTTGCGACCCCTGTCGAAAAGATGGGTTCATCGATTTGGAGCAGCGTAACCCCGGCGGATTCAAGGCTTCTTGCCTCGACTATGAGTGCAGAAGCGATATCGAGCGCAAGTTCCTCCTTGTTCCGGTACATCGGTGTGCTGATATGTAGACCGTGGGCGAGCGTGGAAGGACCCGTGATAATGCCTTTGACAAGAGGAGCTTTATTGAGTGCGTACTTTGTGTCACCCACCGTGATTGGCCCTGCCGCCGGCTGCACTTTGCCAATCACCTCCTGCCCCCTGATGCCTGGCAGTTTGCCGGAAAAAGCTTGGATCATGTCGCCCCGGACCTGCCCGTCCGAAATGATGTCGATACCGGCGGTAATCTGGTCGGAAACTGCCGTCTCGACAGCGGAATGGAGCGGGTCAAAGAGGCTTTTTATGCCGCCGCCTTTGACCACCGGGTAGCTCCCGACCACCGTTGTCGCCAGTACTTTATTGATAAAATACGCTTTCATGGCACCAGCCGGTGCATATCACGCGGGAAGAGAACCGCCTCGCGGACATTCTGCAATCCGAGCATCGTCATGACCAGCCGTTCGGCACCGAGGCCCCACCCCGCGTGGGGCGGCATACCGTACCGGAACGGTCTCAGGTAAAACTCAAAGCTCTCCGGGTTGAGTCCCTTTCTCCGGATCTGCTCCACGAGCAGGTCGTACCGGTGGACGCGCTCCGCGCCGCTGGAGAGCTCCATCCTCGGGTGCATCAAATCGAATGCTCGGCAGATTGACGGATCGTCTTCATATGGCATCGCATAGTACGGGCGGATAGCGGTCGGCCAGTCGACAATGAAATAATGTCCCCCCATCTCCTCGCCAATTGCCCGCTCTGCGGCCGAACTGATATCATCGCCGTACTTGACCGGCTCCTCGATCTTCTCCTGCGCGATCGCGATTGCTTCCGCGTAAGGGAGCCGGGGAAACGGCCCTTTTGGCACGGCAAAATCGTTGCACTCAAGGTTTGCAAGCTGGTCGCCGCAGGTCACATTGATGTAATCATATGTCCGGACGATCAGCTCTTCGAGAATCCGCATCACTTCGTGGTGATCTGCATAGGAGACCTCGATATCGATCGACGTCGCCTCGTTGAGGTGCTTGGTGGTGTTGTGCTCTTCGGCGCGGAAGATCGGTCCGATCTCGTACACCTTCTCGAACCCTGCCGCCATCATCATCTGCTTATAGAGCTGGGGACTCTGGTTTAGAAACGCCTCCTTGTCGAAGTACGCGATAGGGAAGAGTTCGGTGCCGCCTTCCGTTGCGGCAGCGACGATCTTCGGGGTGGTGATGTTAAGGAAGCCGGCCTTGTGGAAATAATCGTTGATGGCATACATCGCCGCACTGCGGATCTGGAAGACCGCGGCGACCCGGGGGCGCCGGACGTCAAGGAAACGTGCGTCGAGCCGGGTATCGAGTTCTGCCGGTACTTTCTCGACAACATCGAGAGGAAGGGGGGTATCCGCCAGGCTTATGATCTCGAAGGTGTCAGGAACCAGTTCCCTGCCGCCCGGGGCCTTATCGATCGCTTTCACCAAACCTGACACCCGGACGACCGATTCACGGGAGACCTGCTTCGCGGCGGCAAGCACCTTTTCTGAGGCCTTCTTTTTGGGGATGGTCACCTGAATGATGCCGGTACGGTCGCGGATTAAAAAAAAGGCGAGCCCGCCGAGGTCCCGGACCTCATGGACCCATCCGCAGATCTCCGCGCGGCCGGTATCCGGGGCGACTGATCGTATCGGTATGCGCATCAAAATCCTATGAGAATGGGGCGGGAGGGATTATGGACTTTATGGGCGCTTCTTTGCCCAGCCACATATAACGAATATTCTCGCATTCTTCGATAGGCTCAAACCAGGAAAGGAGCATGCGGCAACTTCCGGAACCGCCAAGGGTCATTGCCTTCCGGTCGCCTCCGTCAGTTTCTCCACGTTGCTCTGCGTGAAAAATCCATTAAAATCCCCGTACCGGTGGATATACTCGGTGACAAGCAGCGTGTTCTTTGATGGTTCAGAGAAGATCTGCTTAAGCCCCTCAGCCGGCGAGCCCACCAGTTCGAGAAGGAAGTCCTGCCCGTCATTTTTCAATGCCGCCACTGTCTTTTCTATCTGCTCTGTTCGGAATGCGATATGATGCACCCGGGTCCCATAATTCCGGATGAACTTCTCGGTCGGTCCTGAAGCCTCATCGCTGGTATAGGGAGTGATACCGGAGGTAAAGACCATTGCATAATCAGTCTTGCCGCGCCGGGCGACGCTCGTGATGGAGTTGAGTGATTTGACATAGACTGCAAAATCGTAATGATAGTTGGTGAGCAGAAGGAATTCGAGGATAGCCGAGTTGCGATCTTGAGCACGGACCCTTGTGGCAGCATGGTCGAGTTCGAAGATAGTGCCAAGGTGCGGAAGGTCCGGTTTGATTACGTCGGCTTTGATATGCGTCGCGCCATCGGGTGCATACGACCGGTCCTGACCGTGCCACTCGATGAAGCCGAGAGCGTTGCCGGTGTACATGCAAGGGGTAGTCTGAATATATGACCAATAGACGGATTCGACCGGCTGATCCGTAAGAAACCTGACGCCCCGGGATTTCTGGATCCTGACATATTCACGGATGTCCGTCGTGGAGAAAACAAGCGTCTCGAGGCGCGTAGCGGGGAGGCCCCCGCTTACCCTGCCGATGTTGTACGGGAGGAATGGGTTTGCGCCCGCAGTGCGGGAGCGGATGATGATCGATGGTGAACCGGCGACCGAAAGAACGTAAGTCTGCGCACGATCATCGAAAAACGCTTCCGTGCAGTTGAGGCCGGTATACCGGAGCAGTTCGTATACGGCAGGAACGAGCCGGTCAACTTCTGTGTTGATGACGACACAGTCAAGATTGCCGACAAGGCCTTCAAGCCCGGCGTCCCTCCGCTCCTGAAGAACCTGCGGGGCACGGCGTTTCAGGTCCTCTTCCTCGGTAAAGATAGTATCGAGCCTGGTTTTTGCGGTTGTGTCCATGGGGATCAGCCCCGGTACATAAGTGATGTGATGCCATTCTCATAAGCATGACGAATGTGATATCCCCCGGTTTGGCGGAATCCTGCAGGAAAATGCGTCTGAACTGTACCAGAAAAAGATAAATACTATTTATAGGGCGGCGAACTATTGGAGTATACAGGTGCGCACTATGAAAAAGATTCATGAACCAACCTATTCATTTGTCATTTTAACGCTTGTGCTCATCGTCATCGACACTCTGCTGGCATGGCTTTCTGTCTATCTTTTTCCGGCCGGCTCGTTCGGGGTCTCGATCTTTTATTTTGCCGTCGCGTTTATGATCCTCTTCACGCTCTGGTTCGGTGCATATGGTGTGATTGCCGCGTATATCGGGACACTGCTCGGATCGGGACTTCTCTCGTCTGGTGCCCTTCAAAGCCAGCCGGTTCTTGCAATTTTCTGGTCGGTGGCCGGCCTGTTACAAGTGCTTATTCCCCTCATTGCTTTCAGGGTGTTCGAAGTGAATGTCGGCATGGAAAACCGCCGGGACTTCTTCCACCTGATTCTCTTCGGGGTCATCATCAACAATATTATCGGTGCCGCATGGGGTGCTTATTCACTTTCTTTTGGTCATATTATCCAACCAAGTGACGTAGTTGGTGTTTTCTCGTTGTGGTTGATCGTGAATATGGTCATCATCGTCCTGATCGTCCCGGTGCTGTTGTGGCGTTTTACACCTCTTATACGGAAATCAAAACTCTTTGTCAGGACCTACTGGGACTGATGTGTGTTCGTACTCATTTTCCTCTCTTTTTTGTCAGGCAACGACAGGCATCACGGGCATTCAGTTGCATACCATCGCTTGACAACACGGATTGTAACGCCACTGGGGATGTATGACAGAATCGAGTCATCCGCAGAAAAAATGAATTCTTGATACTGGCAGTGGCTGCCGCAGGGCAAAGAGAGCATCCCCAACTTGTACCGGAATACGGTTACGTAAAATTTTCCGGAAGATACCCCTCAATGTTTAAAAAATTGTGGGGTTATCACCACTCCCGCACCTCGTACCCCTTTTCAGCGAGTGCCTTTCTAATCTCCGCCGCGTGCTCTCTCCCCCGTGTCTCGATCTCGATCTCCACGCGGATCATCTGGCTTACTGCGTCGCATTCGTTCTGGCTGTGCCGGACGTTTGTGATATTGCCTTTGAGCTGGGCAATCAGGGAGATAAGCCGTGCAAGGGCGCCGGGATGGTCGTCAATATGCACGGCCAGACACAGGATCCGTCCCTGCTGCATGAGGGCCTGGCGGATGATCCGGAAGAGCTGGGGACTGTCAACGTTCCCGCCACTGATAACGAGCACGATTGTTGATCCTTTTTTGACAGGGATCGAGCCGTTGAGGAGCCCGGCGAGCGGAACGGCGCCTGCGCCTTCCGCGATGACATGTTTGCGTTCGAGCAGGAGCAGCATCGCGTCAGCGATCTCCCCTTCAGAAACGAGCACAACCGCTGACACCAGTTCCCTGAGGATCGGGAGGGTGACCGTGCCGGACTGCGTTACCCGTATCCCATCGGCAATGGTCCGGCTGGCGGTTACCTGCACAGGTTCGACATGACGGAGCGCCTCATAGGCAGATGGGCATGCGGCTGCCTGTACACCGATAATCGTAATATCCGGTCGCAGCGCCTTTGTGGCCATCGCGATACCGGCAATCAGCCCGCCGCCGCCCACCGGAACGATGATCATATCTGTCCCGGGAAGCTCAGCGAGGATTTCGAGCCCGATGGTGCCTTGGCCGGCGATTACGGCCTCATCGTCGTAGGGATGGATGAAGAGGGGGCCGTTTTGCGCCATCCGCTCGGCTTTTTGTATGCTCTCCTCCAGAGTGAGTCCTTCAATAAGCACCTCGGCGCCGTATGCCCGTGTCGCCTCCTGTTTGGCAAGCGATGCCCATTCCGGCATAACGATGGTTGCCGGGACGCCGGCGGCATGGGCGGCAACTGCAACCCCCTGTGCATGATTTCCCGCAGATGCCGCAATCACCCCCCGTTTCCGGCATTCATCCTGATGCACCAGTATCTTGTTGGTTGCCCCCCTCACTTTGAACGAGCCCGCCTTCTGGAGCGTCTCGAGCTTGAGATACACCGAGGCGCCGGTCATCGCAGATATCGTCGGGGAATAGACAAGGAGTGTGCGGATGATATGCGGCGCAATCCGATCTTCCGCCGCCCGGATATCAGCAAGCGAGACCATAAACAAAAGAGTTCTTGTGGGAATATCAGGGTTTTGACAGAGCATAAGGGATCAGATCTTACCGATATCCTCGTTCCGCAACCGGGGGATTCGCCACGACGAAATTCCGCATCATGACAATGCACTTGTTCAGGTTGAGATCGATTACCTCTACGCCATGCTGTTCGAGAAGTTCACGGGCCCCGGAAAAGTTCTCCGATTCGCCTGCTATCACCTTGGGAATGCCGAACTGCACGACCGCGCCGGCTCACAGGTAACATGGCATCAGCGTGGAATATAGTACCGTATCACGGTACGTCCCGCACCGGCCTGCATTTCTCAGGTAGTCGATCTCCGCGTGCAACACGGGATCGTTTTCCTGCACCCGGCGGTTGTGTCCTCGGCCGATGACAGCGTCATTTTTGACCAGCACCGAACCGATAGGAATTCCGCCCCCATGCCTGCCGACTCTCGCTTCGGCTATGGCTTCCTGTATGAACGGATCCGTGTTTTCAACATGGATATTGCTGTAGCCGACATTTCAGGAATTGGATCAGGGCGCCAGGTTAAAAGGGGGAATTGTCAGGTTACCGGTTTTTCGTCAATCAACGGAATAAGGAAGGTGTAGACCGGCAGTACGAGCGCACCGAATACCGGGTTATACCAAGAAAAACCGGCAAAGGGCGTTACCCCGAGGGAGAAGACCCATACGATATACGCCAGTCCCGAGACCACCAGCTGCACGCTGTCCTGCACGTTTTCCATCTGCCAGAGATAGAGTACGGCACCGATTCCGCAGATAATGAAGATCGCCCATGACAGCAGGAGGAAATAAGGTTCGTTGCTCAGCTGGGCACTGGCAAGCCCGTAGAGCGTGATATACAGTGCAATGGCTTCAGCGGGGATATACTTGAGAATCCGGTCTTTATAGCTGTCCATCGGTACCGGAGATTCAGGGGATAGATTCATCCGGGTCCGGATACCGGCAATGGTCCGGTTTGACACGACCTGTCTCATTCTCTACCACAACCTAACTGTGATGCATCCGTCCAGAATGCCGGCCAGTCTCTGGTGTATCGCAACATCGGATCCCAGCTGCCATTCTATGTGTAAATGTTGTTTCTCTCTTATAATCCCTTAGTCCTAACAGCTTTTAATATTCATGAGGGAACACCTGCAAGAAATGAAAAAAAGCGGTATGAGAAAATAAAAAAGTATGGATGTGGCAATTGTCACGACATCCGGTTATGGTATCGCTTGGGATTATTCCGGTGGATTCCGTTTCTTGATCATTTCCAGCGCTTCGAACGCCTCTCGCCTCACGGAGACGTTCGCATCAGAGAGGAGTCCCGTGAGGTGGTCGGTCGCCTTCGGGTCTCCGATCTCGCCAAGGAGGAGGGCGGCTCGTTTCCGCACATCGCTCTGGTCGTCCTTGAGCACCATGATGAGCGGGGTTGTTGCCGGCTGGCCGAGCATCCAGAGCGCTTCCATGGCGCCGGTTCGCATGCGGACGTCACCTTCCCGGAATACCTGCATCAGCGGTGCGATGGCAGGGACACCTAAGGCAGCAAGCGCCTTGATCACATCAGTTCTTACCGTCCGGTCGGGATCAGCGAGTGCCTCGATCAGGGGCGGAATAGCCCGGGTGTTGTCTATCTGGCCCAGCACTTCTGCGGCGCCCTTCCGTATCCCGGGGTTCTGGTCAGACAATGCTGTGATGAGTGGTTCCACCGAGAGATCGCCAATTGTAACGAGAGCAAGTGCGGCCCGCCGTGAGATGTCTTCGTTTGTATCGACAAGCGCGTGGATGAGCGGGGCGATCGACGCCTGTTCAAGCGAGCAGAGTGTCGCCATCGCTGCCATCCGCACATGCTCCTTGGCATCATTGAGACTCTCGATCAGGGGTCCGACTGCTCTTGGGTCACCAATCCTGCCAAGTGCCACAGCCGCCTCATGCCGGACCCACGCATCGTTGTCTTTGAGCGCTTCGATAAGGGAAGCAACTGCCCGTTGCTCACCCATAACCCCAAGAGCCTGTGCCGCACCGCGGCGGATAAACGGGTGACCATGCCTGAGTGCCTGAATGAGCGGGCCCACCGAGGGCTCTCCAATCAGCTGGATTGCCCGGATCGTTTCCTGGCGGATATCATCACCCGGCTCGGCAAGGGCACCAATCAGCGGTTCGACCGCCGGTGCGCCGATCTTCCCCAGTGTGTCCGCTGACCCCCTCCGGATGATCCAGAACTCGTCCCTGAGCCCTTTCACGAGAGGCTCGATGAATGGCTCGCCGAGATCGCCGACAGAACGGACTGCATTCCACCGGGTATCGAGATCACCATCAGTGAGTGCCCGGAGGAAATTCTCGTAGCGCTCTCTCTGCGCTTGGAGCCGTGCTTCCTCCTCCTCCCGTTTTCCGGACTTGAAAAGGTTGAGAAATTTTTTTATGATGCTCATAGGTACACTCCGATAGTGATTGTTTGGATAAAATCATTCAAATAGATATCGCATACGCATAATGGCGGATTCGGCGCATTTTGCCATAATTATCCCGTAATCTGTCATTTCGAGCGATTATACGTTCTTTTAATCGGCTCCCCGGCACATTCAGCAAAATGGAGAACTCTACGGATAATCCGTTGAATAGATTGATGGGAAAATTCCCTTTTAAAAACATCAAGAGCAATTATGAATTGACCATAAATTGGACTGAAACCGATTGGGTCTTCTGTGCATCCTGCACTGTCATAGTATAAGTACCCGTTTGTGAAGCTTGTGCAACTACGATCCACGTGTAGCTCCATGTCTGATCGGCGTTTACTGAAGGCGTACTTATAACAACGCCATTAGTATATTGTCCTTGACCATACAATGTCAAAATAACATTTGTGCTACCTGTCTGGCATTCGCCGGAAAACGTAATTGAATCACCCGAATTGACAATAGTTCTGCTTTCGACAATGCTGATAGGCTGTGTCCCAAACACAGTGAATCCTGTCTTAGCCCAGGTTGTGTTTTGGGCATCATACACGACCATCGTGTAGGTACCGCTGATTATTCTATACCCGGGATTCCATGTGTAATTCCATGAACCAATGGAGTTGAGTTTAGGCTGGGCTATGGTTACCCCGTTGGCATAATATCCCGGCCCGAATAATACAAGATTTACATTATTGTTGCCTGAACTGGTACCTGAAAATGCTATCACGGTGCCTATCGTCATGGTGTTCCGATCCGATTGGATTGTGACTGTTGTCGGGGATGATATTGTTGGCAATGGAGTGGACACTACGGATACTACTGATGTTTGCTGAACAGCGGGTTGAGAAAGGGGTGTTAATTGTGCACTCAACTGGTACGTTTCCGGGGATACTGCGATTGTAACTGACCAGCTTTGATATCCATCATGGCGGAATTCAACGGTATGGTTTCCTGCGGCAACATCCGTGATAGTACAGGGTGTACTTCCCCGATATTGGTTATCCAGGTATACTCCAGCCCCAACAGGCGTTGATGTGAGCTGGAGCGTCCCGCTCCCCAAACTCTGGCTGGATATGCAACCGGTGATAAAAATAAAAAGGATTATAGTCCCCGCTAAGGTGAAAAATCGAATAATTTGTCCCATCTCTCTCACGTAAATCGTTAATCCACAGCGTTATATAGATTTGCCATTAACGAGAACGGCCAGTATACCATAAACCTATGCCAGCCACAGGATTGTATCAATCGGGGCATTCAGCACCGGTCGATAATATGAAGGATCTCTTTTGCAAGTGCTACGCTCTTCTCCTCGTCTGTCATGAGAGTGTCGAACCTTACCGCTCCATCCACTTCGATCGGATCGCGGATGTCCTGTATAAACAGGTCGACCGCATCCTGATAACAGTCAAGCGTGCCTTTCGATGTCGGTTCAAACCCGGCCGCTTTCATCAGGGCGGCGGCAGGGCCGCTTACCGGAGCATTCCCGATGAACGGGCTTACGGCGATCACATATTTATCCCGGATCGCAGAGACGATCCCGTCACATTCAAGGATCGGCGAGATGCTGGTGATCGGATTGGATGGGCCGATGACGATCGCGTCGCTTGCCTCAATCGCCTGCAGGGCCTCCTCTGTTGTCCGTGGAGGATCCCTTGACATACGCACGATATCCTGTATCCCGATCTGCCCCCGCGCCCGTACCCAGTAATCCTGGTAATGGATCAGGCCCAGTTCAGTCTTCACCTGCGTGGTCACTTCAGTGTCAGTCATGGGAAGCACGTTTTCCCGGACACCGAAACGGTCACAAAGGATCCTGGTGACATTCGTGAGCCGCATGCCCTCCCTCATCATCTTTGCCCGGGCGATATGCACGGCGCGATCGCGGTCGCCAATGGTGATGAACTCTTCGATACCGAGGCGCGTCACCTCGTTATGGGAGGTAAACGTGTCATCTCTCAATCCCCACCAAGTGTCAGTGTTGAGTACTCCGGCAAACAGGTACATGACGGTATCAAGGTCCGGCGAGATGTGGTTACCGGATATCCAGATATCCTCGGCCGTGTTCACCACGACAGATATCTCATGCCTGTCCATCACTTTCTGCATCCCGCGCAGGAGCTTCGGTGTGCCGGTCCCACCAGAAAGGAAGGTAATCATTACTCAATACTTTTATGCGATGTATATGAAGATTCTTTAGTGAATCCGTGAAGATCATCAAGGACCCGGTCCATGGTTATGTTGAAGTGGAGGATTTCATCCTGCCGCTTCTGGATGCTCCCCCTCTCCAGCGGCTCCGGTATATCCGCCAGCTGGGTTTCTCCTACCTCGTTTACCCAGGCGCGAACCACACCCGGTTTGAACATTCACTGGGAACCATGCACCTTGCCGACGTCGCCTGTCGGCGGTTCGGCCTTTCCGACGACGATCGGGTGCTCGTGCTTGCAGCTGCCCTGCTCCACGATATCGGGCATGGGCCTTTTTCTCATGCAAGTGAACCACTGATGGAGGGACTCCTCCACCGCACCCATGATGACATTGCTCCTATCGTTGGCGCAAAGTTTGGAACACTACTCGACTCCATCGGAATTAAACCGGAGGATCTCTGTGCGGTTATAAAAGGCAGCCACCAGCTGTCGGGGATCATTCACGGGGAACTCGACGTTGATCGGATGGATTACCTCCTCAGGGATGCATATTATACCGGCGCTCCCTATGGTACAGTCGATGCCCACCGGCTGATCCGGAATATCATCAGGACAGAAGATGGTATCGTGCTTGATGAGAATGGGATCAACGCGGCAGAGTCCCTGCTCATCGCCCGGACCCTTATGCGCCCAACGGTTTACTACCATCATGTGAGCCGCATCGGAGAATGCATGTTCCAGCAGGCCGTGCTTGCCCATCTCAGCGGTAATCCGGCTGGCGGGATGGAGCACCTTATCTCGCTCGATGATGCGGGCTGCCTGTATGAACTCCGTGTCTCGGAAAGCCCGGTTGCCCGGGAGCTGGCTGGCCGCCTCTACGAACGGAGGCTGTATAAGCGAGCTGTCTACGTTGGGCAGGATCAGGTCAACGTAATGACGTTCCAGCAGGACTGGTCCATTAAAAAGTCCCAGGTTATCGCTGAAGAGATCGCTGGTCAGGCCGGGTGTACTCCTGCGGAGGTTCTGGTTGACGTACCTCCGTTTCCCAGCGACATGTCCCTTGAGGTCAGGGTGAAAAACCGGCACGCGCTGGTCGGTTTTATCGAGATTTCCCCTCGTCTTCAGACGCTCAACCAGACCCGGCGGGAACAGTGGCGACTTGGCATCTATGCACCCCCGACATTACGGGATGCCGTCGCAGATGCGGCAATAGAGGTTCTCCATATAAAAAAGCCGACCCGGCAGGACACCCTCTTCTGATGGTATGCAGGTTCAGATCATCCCATGCCAGATTTTTCAGGCACACGCCGGAATAACAAATTTGAATATTCCGTTCCGGAATACTCATTTACACGAAGAGAAAAATTGACAGAAATTTTTTTTCTCATGGCCATCCTTTCAGCCGGTACCGTTATTGCCGGGTGCACCAGTTTCCCTGATACAAGAGCCAATCCAGCCCCGACACCGGTCGTCCCCATGATATCATTCGCCATGGGGAGCCACTATCTCCAGAACGAATATACGTTTAACCATGAGCGTCATGCGTATTCCGAGCAACTTCATATTGATACTCCCTCGTGGGGGCTTGAATTCAATGTGACCCCGATCAGCGATAATCAGCAGAATGGCTGGTTTGAGATAACCATAACCAATCTGGATACCCAGGAAAACCAGATGTATGGCTATGGTAAATCCGATGATGGCCGGACATATCCTTATGATACATACCAGCGATACCCGATGTACACAGCTGGTTCTTACCAGTTTGATATGAAAGGCAACTTAGTCGGAGTAAAAGTAACCATAGCAAAAAGGCTTCCGTAAGGTGAAGTGAGATGGTCGATGTACTGAATGATTTGTTTATCGTGATATGCGGTGTGGTTATTGTGGTTGCTGTGCTGGCGGTCACTTTCCTCAAACTCCGCTCAGCTGAACGCAGGATGCACGAGGTCAGCTACAAACTTAAGACGTATACGGACCTCCTGAACGCCGTTACAGAGATCAACCTCGCCGGCACGGACAGTTACAAGATGGACATCGCGAAAAAGAACCTCGCGCTCACGGTCAACCGGCTGAACCTCATCGCCAGTTCCGGGGTGCTTAAAAGCGTCAACGACCTTCTGGACTTCTTCAACGAGCATAAAGACAAGGAATACGATACCCTCCGGCTCCACAATATCCTCAATACGATCGTTATCGAAGCCCGAAGGGACCTCAACCCTTCACATGCCCGGCGTGTTGAGGAGGCGCGGGTGCGGTACCGGTTCTTCGGCCCGGCAAAAAAATAATTTCTTGAGGGTGGGCTGAAATGACCGGCAGTTCAGGGATTATGCACGATATTTTTCTCGAGTGAATTTTGTTGATGCCGGGGATCCGGGCAAATTGGGGTGATCAGGCTACGGAAAGTTATCGGTTTGTGGGGATGCCTCCTTGGGATTTCGACACGCCACGTTCCCTCATTGCGATCACGTGTCACAAAGGATCCTGATAATCAAGATCAACCCAGGTTTTCTTCAGAGCCTGAAACTGCATTCTTCGGTCATTTCCGGCATAAACTCTTTTTAACTCCGGCTCTGACATTGGTATCACAGGAAAGCGGAAAAGGACAATGAAAAAAGAATTTGTGGTCGGAGTTACGGGTGCAAGCGGCATCTGCTACGCCGCACGGCTGCTCGAAGTGCTCTGCCAGGATGCAAATGTCCACATCATCATATCAGGTGTTGCACGACAGATTGCTACCCATGAGCGTGTGGATCTTTCCGGTTATCCGGCTACTTATCATGACATCGATATGATCGGCGCTGGTATCGGGAGCGGGTCTTACCGGCATGATGGTCTGGTAGTGATCCCCTGCAGTTCAAAAACGCTCGCGGCAATTGCCTCCGGTTATGCCGACAACCTGATCACCCGAACAGCCGACGTCTGCTTAAAAGAGCGCCGGAAATGCATACTTGTCACCCGCGAGACACCGCTCTCGAAGGTCCATCTCAGGAACATGCTCGCCGCGCACGAGGCAGGTGCGATGATCCTGCCGGCATGCCCGGGGTTCTACCACCACCCAAAGACAATCGACGATCTCGTGGACATGGTGGTCGCGAGGGTGCTTGACCATCTTGGGGTGGATCACACCCTTGGGGAGCGCTGGAGCGGGTACGATGCGTGAATTTATCGAGAAGATGCGGGGCGAGGGGTTGGTCATCGATGTGGATGGGCCATGTTCCCCGGATATGGAGGCGGCACGGATGGCAGCCGGCACCGATCGGCTCCTCTTCTTCCATGATCTCGGTGGCACCCGTGCGGTCATGAACCTGACTGCCAGCCGGCGTGCCCTCTCGCTTGCTCTGGGTATCGGGGAAAAGATCTTGGGAAAGACGCTTGCCGGGGCGCAATACGACGGCTGTATCGTAAGCGACGGGAAACTTGCTATGAAAAAACCCGATCTCTCCCGCCTTCCGGTCATGCGCCACTTCCCCATGGATGCAGGAAAATACATCACGGCAGGGATCGTCTTCTCCCAATGGGACGGTGTAGAGAATGCGTCAATCCACCGGATGCTCATCCTCAACCATCATCAGGTTGCCGCACGGCTTGTTGAAGGCAGGCATACCCACCTAATGCTGCAAAAGGCCTTGGCCGCGGGGGAACGCCTGCCCGTTGCGGTAACCATCGGGACGCACCCGGTGGTCACATTCGCCAGCTGCACCCGGGTGCCGGCCGGTAAAGAACTCGCGTATGCGGCAGAACTCATGGGGGGTGAACTTCTGGCAAAGGAGTGCCGCAATGGGGTGCTCGTACCCGAGGCCGAGATCGTCCTTGAAGGGTATATCGGAGCCGAGACGACAGCGGAGGGGCCATTCGTGGACATCACCGGGACCTATGATCCGGTACGGCAGCAACCGGTTATCGAATTTACGGGTATGTACACCAGGCCGGACTTCATCTACCATGGTATCCTGCCCGGCGGTGACGAGCACAAGGTACTGATGGGTGCGCCGTACGAACCCGTCATTTACCGTGCAGTGGCCGGAGTAACCGAGGTGAGGAATGTTGTGCTCACCAAAGGCGGCTGCGGGTACCTCCATGCGGTCATCCAGATAAAGAAGAGCACACAGGGTGATGCAAAGAATGCGATCATGGCGGCGTTTGCTGCCCACACCTCATTAAAACATGTCGTAATCGTCGACGAGGACATCGATCCGGCGGACCCGAACGAAGTGGAGTACGCGATCGCGACCCGGGTAAATGGCGAGCGGGACATCATGGTGATCACCGGGGTCCGCGGGTCATCCCTCGATCCCTGCCAGAATGAGGATGGCACAAACGTAAAAGTCGGCGTTGATGCGACGATGGTGCTCGGGCGCGAAGATGAATTCCAGCGTGCCACCTGGTGAGGCGTGTGCAGCTCGGACCGGATGACAAACGGATCCTTGCCGGAGAAGAGGGGGAAACCCTCCAGAAGATGCTGGAACTTCTCGTCGCGCTCGGGAAAGTTTTCGGGGCGGAGCAGCTTGTTCCAATCAGGAGCGCACAGGTGAGCGGGGCGTCATACAAGACTATTGGCGAATACGGTCTTTTATGGCTTGCCAGCCTGGATGCTCGTGCCGTGGTACCCGCGGTGCTGAACCCCATCGGGATGCCCCGCAGCCGCTGGAAAGAGATGGGGGTTGATGCGGACTTTGCCCGAAAACAGCAGTCGGTTGTTGAGGCCTACGAACGCCTTGGCGTCCGGCTCGATTGTACCTGTACGCCCTATTATCTCCACCGGACCCGGTTTGGCGATCACCTTGCGTGGTCGGAGTCATCGGCGGTCAGCTATGCAAACTCCGTGATTGGCGCCCGGACCAACCGTGAAGGAGGTCCGGGTGCGCTCGCCGCCGCTCTCATCGGGAAGACTCCTTGCTACGGCCTCCATCTCACAAAAAACCGCATCCCGCAGATTGTCATTGACGTTTTAACCGGCTCACAGAACTGGGGTATCGCGGAATACGGCGCGCTTGGGTATCATGTGGGCAGACTGGCAGGCAACCGGATCCCGTACTTTACGGGCATCCGGCCGGATGCGGACCAGCTGAAAGCACTCGGCGCCGCGATGGCTGCAACCGGGGCAGTCGCGCTCTATCATGTCGAGCGTGTCACTCCCGAGGCAAAAGCGCGCGTCTATGACCTTTCTGGTCTTGAAACCGTCGCCGTCGAACCGGCAGAGATCGTCCGGCTCTTTACTGAACTCCCTGTCGATGCTGTTGCAATCGGGTGTCCGCACTGCTCGCCCCGGGAGCTCGGCGAGATCGCCCGTCTCCTTGACGGGAAAGAGGTGACAAAACCGCTCTATATCTTCGCGGCGCAGGGTGTCATCGACCGGCATCAGGACCTAGTAACAGCGATCGAAAGGAGCGGAGCCAGGGTGTACGCTGACACCTGCATGGTGGTCTCACCGGTTATGGAACGGTACCGCGCAATCATGGTCAACAGCGGCAAGGCGCTCGTCTACGTGCCGGATATGTGCGGTGCCGTAACGCGAATCGGGACACTCAAAGACTGCATGGCGGTAGCAACCGGATAATTATCAGTACCGTCCAAATCCACCCCCCGGTAGTTTGGAGTGAAAAAGCAGGAGATCAGGTTCAGGAAAGTGCCAGCAGGATTTTTTGGATCTCCTCGATCATCGCGCGATCCGGATTCATTCCTGGCCTGACATCTTTCCCGAACGAGAGAATTCGGTCGACATCGTCTTTTGTCATGCTGGCAAAGGGGATCGATTCCCAGACTTTCTGGTCAATGGTATTCCACGTGCATTGCAGCAAATGTCCCAGCGTCCGGATATCGTCCTGCGTATAGGATTTCCACGCGGGTCCTACACCATGTTGTATTTTTTTAATGGCATTTTCAACTCTTTTCTCACGCTGGACATGGTACAGCCGTCTTCCAATTTCTGCCTGCGTTACGTCCGGCATTTCATGCACCTTCCTTTGTTTTTCATAACAGGATGATGGATCATCCCGTTCCCTGCCTATATTCTTTGCGGAATCGGCGTATTGATACGTGGGGGGTGTTCCTTCCCATCAATACCTGCCCATGCCATGAACGTTCTGGTTACGGAAACATTATAAACCGGTACAGGGATAATTCCCACAAAATACAACGTATGCCCCCAATAACATCTGATGAACTCGGAAGAAGACGCTTTCAGATCCGGAAGGAAAAAGCAGTCGAAGATGCATTTGAGAAGATACGGCACGGTATGGGTTCTGAATGGAGTTCGATCTCTGCAGGTGATGGCGATTTACTCAGGATGGTCCTTGGCGAGATCTGGATGTCCATCGACCGGCCGCGGTGGGCCACGTACTGCTTCTCAAAACTGTCACTGGAAGATATCAGGTCGCTGATTGCTCTCGGCAGGGAGATAACAGCCGGAAAGAGTTTCACGGATGATATGCTGAATGCGATGGACCACATACTGAGCTGCACAATATAACCGGAAGTGGCAACCTCATCTTCATGGGAATTCACAATTTTTTATCAGAATTTAGATTTTTTTAACAAAAACTCTCCGCAACGTCGATACTGAATCCTGATATTCCAATAGGATGGCAATGGAGCATCTTAATAAAATCAATGCACTATTATAAATCCAATATTTGTTGGGTGAATATTTCAAAATATCACACTCATAAAAACCCCGTTCTACGTCTTCCTAGTTGCATAATTATCCCCGACAGATTATAATATTGTAAACACCTATCCTAAACGGGGAGAAGAAAATATGCTTAACGTTAATGTTTCAAGTCTTGTGGCTTCTGGTGCTGCAAAGAACCCCGAAGAGGCAAGAGAGATCATCGTCGCTCTCAAAACAGATGAAAAACTAGCTGATAAGAACCTCAAAAAAGTACTTGCGAGTGGAGAAGGGACTGCCCAAAGAAATCTCAAAAAAGTACTTGCGAGTGGAGAAGGGACTGCCCAAAGAAATCTCAAAAAAGTACTTGCGAGTGGAGAAGGGACTGCCAAAAAGAATCTCAAAAAGGTAACGGACAGTGGATTGGGTAGCGCACAGAGAAATCTTGAAAAAAGGGGTAAGCGCGATTATCTCTGATTCGAGAAATATCCATATTGTGGCGGCACTTGCTTTTGCAGCAGGTGCTTGTATTAAGAAAATTTATAGTCATAGAGGTTAAACAAAAAAAGGTCAACCATGGCTGAAGATTTTATCTTTTTTCGGCAAAAATATATTTTTTAATATTTTAACCGTCAACAATGTGTTATTTATTAATATTCAGAAATTTTTTGCATAAATCCCAGAATTAGAAGGATCCCACAGGAAATTTTATATAGGTGCCTCTGTGAGCATACTATCATTGAGGAGGTTTACGAAAAATGGCAAGTTGGGAGATACCCATAGGGGCAGCACTTGCCTTCTCTATGGGTGCAATCGGGACAGCATGGGCACAGTCACGGATAGGTTCGGCTGGAGCCGGAACAATTGCAGAAAAACCTGAAACGGCAGGTTCCATCATCATTATTGAAGCAATCCCGGAGACCCTCGTTATCTTGGGATTTGTGGTTGCTTCGATGATCATCCTGATGCTCAAATGATTGTGCGAAGGCACTGGTGCAATCGTTACACCACGTTCCCGTAAGTTACAGTCCTCTTTCGTGCTCCCGAACCGGGAACAAGCGGGAGTATTTTCTAGGAGCACCTGATCAATCCGGAGACTCTTGAGCCAGAAGCGGGTGAAGCCATGGCGTATGAAAACCTGTTGAAATCAGTAGAGGAGAGTGCGCAGGAAAAGGAGCGGGAGCTCCGGGAGCGGGCACGCACTACGGTCCTGGCAGTCGATGAAGAGGCAAAGAAGCAGGCTGGAGCGATACAGCATGCTCTCCTTGCTGAGGCAGAAAAGGCTGCTGCGGTTGAGAAGAACAAACTCATGTATCTGGTAAAAGCCGAGAACAAGGAGCACGTAATCAGGATAAAGGAGATGATTTTTTCAAAAGCATTCGCGGGCGCAGAACAGCGCCTTTCGCTGGTGCGGAATGATCCACAGTACCCGGCGATCTTCAGGAACCTGACCACGGAAGCGGTCGGCGCGCTGGGCGGGGAGAAATTAAAAATCCACGTGGACAAACGTGACGAACAGCTCCTGAAAAAGACACTGTACGAGCTGAAAATATCCGGGGAGATCAGTATGGATCTCCAGTCTGCAGGAGGACTTGTGGTCAGTACGCCGGATGAATCGGTCAAGATCGCAAATACGGTTGAATCCCGTCTGGAGCGGGCAAAAGAACAGAACAGACTCGAGATCTACACCGCCCTGTACGGTGATTGAGATGGATTACGGGTATGTCAACGCACGAATTCGCGGGATGAAAAGCCGCCTGCTGGATCGCCCAAAACTCGAGGAGCTGGTCTTCCAGCCGGACATCGGCTCCCTCATCGTCAATCTTGAAAAAACCCCATACAAAGAGAATATCACCGAAGCAAAGGTTCTGTATTCCGGTGTCCTCTGTATCGAATATGCCCTGAGAAAAAATTTCGCCGACACGTTCCGGAAGATCCTCCACTTTGTGAAAGAGAGTGAAGCCGAGCGGTACATCAGGATATTTTTGCAACGGTGGGATGTCCAGAACATAAAGACCATCCTTCGCGGGAAGAATATCCACGTAACAAACGATGAGATCCGTGACTGCCTCGTACCCGCAGGTGAATTGGACGAGGCGACCCTCACGGAGTTGATCAAGCAGCCGGACGTCAGGGCGGTCATCGACATGCTTGCGACATGGGGGGTCGTCTATGCCAGGCCCCTGACAGAGAAATACCCGGAGTTCGCCGAGAAAGGGGACCTTGCCCTTCTCGAGTGTGCCCTTGACAAGTTTTACTACCAGGATGCTCTGGAAACCGTAAAAACAAAGTCCTATAACAATACGCTGATTCATGACATTCTCGCAACCGAGATCGATGTCGTAAATATCAAGACCATCCTGCGTATGATCCGCGATAAAGTTGATGAAGCAGAAGCAGAGGTGTTTTTAATCGAAGGGGGAAAAACATTCGGACACGATGGATTGAAGCAGCTGATGAGCCTGAATTCGATCGAGAAGGTCATCGATGAGCTGAAAAAGACCCCGTTCCGCTTCCTGGCAAACGTGCCTGAAAATGCCATCAAGGCTCAGAAGATATCCATCCTCGAAAAACAACTCGAACGGTTTCTCATCGAAACAGGTGTTGGGGCATTTTCAGACGATCCGTTGAGTGTCGCCTCCGTTATCGGGTATTTCTGGGCAAAATACAATGAGATAACAAACATCCGGATCATCTCGCGATGCAAGACGGCGGATCTCCCGGACGGGCAGCTCAAAGAGGAACTGATCTATGTTTAAATTTGTCGTTGTTACCGACAGTGATCGTGCGTCAGGGTTCCGGCTCGCGGGGGTTGAGGTTCTCGAGGCGGACAGCCCCGAACAGGCAAAGAAGGTCATCCCCCCCCTCCTGTTCAAGGACGATATCGGGATCGTCGCGGTAAATGAGGAATTTATGATCTCGCTTGACGATAAGCTGATGAACCGGATCGAGAAACTGGCCCGCCCCCTCATCATCCCCATCCCCTCAAAATCAAAGGAGCTCGACCGGCGATCCTATATCGAGAGGCTCCTGCGCAAGGCAATCGGCTACAATATCGTCCTGAGGAGGTGAAAATATGATTTCAGGAACAATTTCAAGGATATCCGGCCCCGTCATCATCGCCCGCGGTATGAAAGGGTCGAAGATGTACGATGTGGTAAAAGTCGGCGAAGAGGAGCTGAGGGGAGAGATCATACGTCTCGAAGGCGCCGATGCGGTCATCCAGGTCTACGAGGACACGACCGGTCTCACGATCGGCGAGAAGGTAGAGAACACCGAGACCCCGCTCTCTGTCGAACTCGGCCCCGGCCTCCTCGCCTCTATCTACGATGGCGTGCAGCGCCCGCTCCCCGTCCTCCTTGCAAAATGCGGGGATTTTATCGCACGGGGCATCTCGGCACCCGGGCTTGACCGGGAGAAAAAATGGGAGTTCTCACCCTCGGTAAAGAAAGGCGACCGGCTGACTGGTGGTGACGTGATAGGGACAGTCAGGGAGTTCCATTTCGAACACCGGGTCCTTGTTCCTCCCCGGTTATCCGGCACGGTAACCGATATTAAGGGCGGCTCTTTTACGGTCGAAGAGACTGTCTGTGTTCTCGATAACAAGATCCAGCTGCCCATGATGCAGCGCTGGCCGGTGAGGATTCCCCGTCCGATACAGAAAAAGCTTGACCCTATCCTGCCGCTGGTCACCGGACAAAGGGTCTTTGACTGCATCTTCCCGGTCACAAAAGGCGGCACGGCCATGATCCCCGGTGGTTTCGGGACGGGGAAGACCGTTTCCGAGCAGACGCTTGCCAAATGGGCTGATACCCAGATTGTGGTCTATATCGGGTGCGGCGAACGGGGGAACGAGATGACCGATGTGCTTGCCGAATTCCCCGAGCTTGTGGACCCGCGGACAAACCTGCCCCTGATCGAACGGACCATCCTCATCGCGAACACCTCCAATATGCCGGTCGCTGCACGGGAAGCCTCGATCTATACCGGCATCACCATCGCCGAGTACTTCCGGGACATGGGATACGACGTTGCGCTGATGGCAGATTCGACCTCTCGATGGGGCGAGGCGCTCCGCGAGGTGTCCGGGCGGCTGGAAGAGATGCCGGGCGAGGAAGGGTACCCCGCGTATCTTGCCACCCGTCTCTCGGCATTCTACGAGCGTGCGGGCAGGGTGGTGTGTTCGGGTTCAAAAGAGCGGTTCGGTTCTGTCACCGTCGTCGGGGCCGTCTCACCCCCGGGCGGGGACTTTTCCGAGCCCATCACGCAAAACACCTTGCGGGTTGTCGGTACGTTCTGGGCGCTGGACACAAACCTTGCCTACCGGAGGCATTTTCCATCGGTGGACTGGATCAAGAGCTACTCCCTGTACCTGGACAGCATCGGCGACTGGTATGTAGAGCACGTAGCAAAGGACTGGCGGGAGCTACGGGAGAAGACCATGTACCTGCTGCAGAAGGAAGTCGAACTCCAGGAGATCGTCCAGCTGGTCGGGCCGGATGCATTGCCTGAAAGCGAAAAGGCAATTCTCGATGTGACACGGATGATCCGGGAGGACTTCCTCCAGCAGAGTGCTTACAGCGACACGGACTCGTTCTGCCCCATGGAAAAGCAATACCTGATGCTCAAGGTGATCATGACATACTATGGAAAAGTGAATGAAGCGATGAACCGGGGCATATCACTGAAACAGGTACAGGGCCTCCCGGTCAAGGCCAACATCGGGCGGATGAAAGATATCCAGGATCTTGAAAGCCTCAAAAAGATGATTGGGGAAGTAAGCAGCGAGCTTGGATCTCTTGAGGTGGAAAAATGAAGCGGGCCTCCCTTCTCACAAAAGACTACCAGACAATCAATTACGTATCCGGCCCCCTGATCTTTGTCAGCAAAGTTAAAGGAGCCTCGTATGGGGAGATTGTCAGGATTTTCCTGAAGGATGGCGAGGAAAGGACCGGGCAGGTCCTTGACATTTCAGAGGACATGGCAGTAATCCAGGTATTCGAGGGTACACGGGGAATCGACACACAGGCGACAAAGGTCAGGTTCACCGGAGAACCCGCGCGGATCAATGTTTCCATCGATATGCTGGGACGCGTATTCAGCGGGGTCGGGAGGGCCCGGGACGGCGGCCCGGATCTCATCCCGGAAGCAGTGCTCGATATCGCCGGAACTCCCATCAATCCCTCAGCCCGGGACAAGCCCGCGGACTTCATCCAGACCGGCATGTCCACTATTGACGGGTTAAATACCCTTGTCCGGGGCCAGAAGCTGCCCATCTTCTCGGGATCAGGCCTGCCTGCAAGCAAACTTGCCGCACAGATCGCCCGGCAGGCAAAGGTCCGCGGTGAGGGGGAGCAGTTTGCCGTCGTGTTCGTGGCCATGGGGATCACCCATAAGGAAGCTTCATTTTTCATGCGGGATTTTGAGAGCACGGGAGCCCTCGAGCGCGTGGTTTTCTTCATGAACCTTGCAGATGACCCCACTGTTGAGCGTCTTGCTGCACCCCGGTGCGGGCTGACCGTTGCGGAATTTTTAGCCTTTACCCATAACCTCCACGTGCTGGTGATCCTGACGGACATGATCAATTACTGCGAAGCTCTCCGGGAAATCTCCACGGCCCGCGAGGAGGTGCCCGGAAGAAGAGGGTATCCCGGGTACATGTATACCGATCTTGCATCCATATACGAGCGGGCCGGAAGGCTGAAGGGAAAGACCGGGTCCATCACCCAGCTTCCCATCCTGACCATGCCGGACGATGATATTACCCACCCGGTCCCCGACCTGACCGGCTATATCACCGAAGGGCAGATCGTGCTCTCCCGCGACCTCTACCGCAGGGGCGCAGATCCGCCGGTGGATGCCCTCCCCTGCCTCTCGCGGCTCATGAATTTGGGCATCGGCCCGGGAAAGACCCGGGAAGACCACCGGGGAGTAGCCGACCAGCTGTATGCGTCCTACGCGTACGGAAGGGATCTGCGCAGGCTCGTTGCCATCGTTGGCGAGGAAGCGCTCACTGAGCTGGACAAGAAATACCTGAAATTTGCCGACGAGATTGAAAAACGGTTCATCACGCAGGGCAACGAGGAACGCTCCATTGAGAAGACCTTCTCGATCGCATGGGATCTCTTTGCCATCCTCCCGGAGGACGAGCTGAAACGGATCAAGAAGGAGTACATCAGGAAATATCATCCTTCCTACCGGGAAAAGGCCGGGTGAAGTATGGAGCAGGTCAAGCCTACACGGATGGAGCTGATGAAGAAGAAGGCGCAGATCAAGCTTGCCGAGCAGGGCCGTGATCTCCTGCGGGAGAAGATGGACGCGCTTATCCAGGAATTCTTCAAGATCATGAACACGGTATCCAATTCCCGCGGGGAGCTCGAGGAGATATCCCGTTCTGCTGACGTGGCCCTCCTGATCGCCCAAGGTGTTGACGATCCGGTCACGATAAAGTCAGCCTCGTTTGCTACCCGTAGGGCGATTACCGTTGATATCACCGGAAAGAATATCATGGGCGTCCCCGTCCCCGTCATCGAGAAGAAGCGGGTTTCGAAGAGCATGCTCGAGCGGGGGTATGGCATCATCTCGACCAGCGGGAGGATCGATGAGACCGCGGAGCGGTTCGAGGCTGAACTTGATCTGCTCATCGAACTTGCGGAGACCGAGACCGCCATGAGGAGACTCGGCGCCGAGATCCAGATGAACCGGCGCCGGGTGAACGCTCTCGAACAGATCCTGATCCCCGAACTGAAGAACCAGGCCAAATACATCAAAAACGCCATCGAGGAACGCGAGCGGGAAGACCTCTTCCGTCTCAAGAAAGTGAAGAAGATCCTTGAGAAGAAGAAGAAGGCTGTGAAGGTGTGACAGGGCCCGGGAAATTACCGGACCCTCCCTGATTTTACAATTAAGATAAAATGAAAGCAGGGGATTTGCTCGCCTGTTGTTTACTGTTTTTTGTTTGTACCTCCTCTTTTGCGGCAGTCAAAGCCACGATGGCTTTTCCAATCTCTTGGGCTCCCTCTCCCCTCCTCCGGGTTCATGAGTGCAAATAGCCTGATGAGAAAAATTACCTGTACATCATACATGGATTCTCGCTTCGGGATATTACTCAAAAAGCAAAATTGAGCGGCAGGATCGGTCAAAAACCGCAACGACTCCCTTCAGGCCACACGCACCGGCTCATTATAGGCACAACGATTCGTGATTGCTGATGCAGGTTGGTTTGAATTGTGAAAAAGAATCCGAAAATTTACACCTTTTTAAACGGTTTGTACGCCACGCCACCCCCCTCGTAAAACTTTGAGAAGAACTCCACGAGGTGCAGCCTCACCGAATGGATGGACGGGCTGAACATGGCAAGGATGATATTGAGCGCATGCAGGAGGACGGCCGCGAGGATCCCGACCGCTGCAACCTCCATTGCTCCACCGATCTTGTTGGCCACGATGGCGAGGATGACAGAGGCCATGCCGATCGCCATCAGCCTCGCGTAGGACAGGATGTTCCCGACCGAGCTCATGATCTCCATGGGCCCCATCGCACCTGCGCCATAAACGATCAGCACGAGCGAGACGATGGCCATGATGACTGCGGGATAGAGCGTCCATGACGGGATCAGTCCAACGGCCATGATAATGACGATGATGAGGGTAGAAAGGGCGAGCAGCATCCCCAGTTTTTCCGACACGTGCTTGTATTTCTTCCTCGTCATCGCATTGTAGATCCCGATGATCAGGCCCAAAAAGACATGGATGACCCCTACCGTGATGGCGAGAACCAGGAGGGGTATAATGGCCTCCACCCGGTTCCAGGTTACACCAAGGAATGTGACCGGTTGGATCCAGCCCATCATCTCCCCGAAATCGCCAAAAAATTCACCGAAAAAAAACCCGAAAATGATGGTCGGGATCGAAGAGATGAGCAGGATATCTGCAAGGTTAGCGGCAAATTTTATGGTCCCGAACTTCTTTTTTACCACCAGTGCGAACGTAAAGATGACCAGACCGTACCCGATATCTCCGACCATCAGGCCGAAAAAGATCGGGAAGAAGATCGCAAGGATTGGCGAGGGGTCGATCTCCCGGTATGCCGGGGGAGTGACGAGCTGCATGATCGTTTCGAACGGCTTGATCCACCGGGGGTTATCATAAAAGGTGGGGGCTTTCTCCATGTCTTTTGCGCTCACGGAGAGCTCGGTGATGATGACCCTGTCTCCATATGCCTGCTTCACGGCTTCCCGCATCTTTTTTAAGAATTTTTTCGGGATCCAGCCCATGACGACGAAGGTAAATTCCGAATTCCCGAATTTATTGAATGCTTCAAGTTCCTCCCTGATATCCCCAAACATTTTTTTAAGTACGACAAGTTCTTGGAACCATGACGTAGAAAGCCCGGCAAGTTTTTCATCTATCAGTTTCATCTCTTCTGTTGCCTTGGCTTTGTCGCTCTCGATACCCGCAAACATTTCATAGAACGGTTTGCCCATGTATTCCTGCGGGAGGCGGACCTCGTTGACATTGACCGAGAAGATAAATGAATGAACCTGCTGGGAATATCGCTTGTTGAAGACCATGATCGTGGCAAGGGTGTCAGCATCGACAGCCACCGAATTCATCTCGAACTTGTTGCTGGTGATCCCCTCCAGTTCTTTTTTGATCAGTTCGAGAACCTCGCTGAACTCTTTCTGGATAAGGAGGATGGTTACTTCATAGTCCGCGAGGATAGGGATCTCGTGTTCCATGGGCTGGATGATGTTGAGCACCTTTGCATACCGTTCCAGCGTGGTTATCTTCAGTTTCAGGTCACTTTTTCGCGTGACAAGGTCTTTTGTGACAGATTCCAGTTCGTGGATCACCTCACGCGCCTGCTGGATTATCTCGTCCCTGCTCTTTCCCTGCAGGTCGTGCTCGATGCGTTCCTGGGATGAAGTTTCATTCTGGATTGAGGGAAGGGTTGTCAGGATCCCGGCTATTTTTCCTTCGATATCTGTGACTTCTGCGGTCTTCTCTTTCTCGACCATGGTGAGATGGATCTCCTCCGGTGAGATGCACTGGCAGGCATCTTCAAGATGGATCGTCCCTTCACGGTAGAGCAGGTCGACTACGTGGGTAAACTCTTTCTTGGGCCCCACCACCTGGATACGTTTCATCTGCTGGAGCATAGAATCCCTGAAAGGAAGATAACCGCACTACTTCATGGTCACATAATTTACGATCTTTTCCACCGTTGGCTGGAGGTTCGCCTCACCTTTTATCCGGGCTCTTTCGGCCATCGCCTCCGTCGCTTTTTTCATCCGTTCGATCTCGGCATCGGTTTTTTCCTTCTCCTTTTTAAGAAATTCATCCGCAGCGATCTTTCCAGATCGCTCGGCATCCTTCACGACCCCGTCCGCCCGATGTCTGGCAGCAGCGATCTCTGCATCTGTCTCCGTTTTTACCGCCTCAATCATTTTGGACTGTTCCTGTTCCTTATCCCGAATCTGCTGCAGCAGCGTCTTCTCGCTATCCATACCTTCCCTCACAACCCATGCTTGCGCTTCAGGAGCGATGTGACCCCGTATTTTTCCTCGTTGCCTGCTGGGGGCATAATTTTCTGTTCCTCCTGTTCTTCATTCTTAAAAAGGCATTTTGCCTTCCGGGCTGCCTGCTCGATGCGCTCCCGGCATCTTCCTACTGCTACGGTCTTCAAAGCCTCGATTGAATGCGTAATATCATCTTTTGCCATGGTCTGCTGACAACCCTGTTGTAATCAATTGGTCTATACCATTGAGATCAGATATATACTTTTTTATAATCTCAGGTAATCGGGTGAAACGTCCGGCACTAACCGTGATGTATACCGTGTAATGGCAAAATAAAAAAATTGGGGAATAACGGGCTCAATCCGGTACCCCAAAGTGAGGGGATTCATACAGCAACCAGCAAACCCTGATACCAAGGGCCGGTAAATTATTATTCCCAGATACTGCGTGGCGAATTGAATGGACATGATTGTCAATCTCGGTCTGCTGCTCATTTTTTGTGCGGTACTCTCCCTGCCGTTTTTCGTAAAAAAAATAGAATGCAATCTGGAAATCTTCCTGTTCGTTTGTGGCGCTGCGGCCCTGACCATCGCCGGCTTTGCCAGCATACCGGGTGCAATAACCGGATGGAGCTGGGCGATCATTGCAGAGGCACTCACCAGTCCTCTGGACATCGCAAGGGTTGGCTGGGTACCTGTCGGGATTGTCCAGGTTGTCCTCCTTGTCGGGCTCTTCATATACTATTTTCATCACCAGCTCGAAGTGGCCATTAACCATCTGGTGGATAAATTCTCTCTCACCGTGATCGTGCCGGCGCTGATCATCGTGCTGGGTTTTATTTCCAGCATTGTCTCCGCCATCCTTGCGGCGATCATCCTGATCGAGATCATCAATTCCCTGCCGCTCGTCAAAGAAGCAAAAATCGAAATTACGGTTGTTGCGTGTTTTGCCATCGGTCTTGGAGCCGGGCTCACCCCTCTCGGGGAACCGCTTTCCACTATTGTTATCTCAAAGCTCTCCGGTGAACCCTACCACGCAAATTTCTGGTTTCTCTTCCAGAGAATCGGGTTTTACATCATTCCCGCGATTCTCATTCTCGGCCTTGCCGGTCTGGCCATCTTCCGCCGGCGGCACAACGGGAGGACGAAACTGGAATGCATTGTCGAGCGTGAGGCGATCAGGGACATCGTGATCCGGGCGGGAAAGGTCTATCTCTTTATTATGGCACTCGTCTTTCTCGGAGAAGGGTTCAAGCCCCTGATCCTGGACTACGTTATCCACATCCCCCCGGAAGCCCTTTACTGGTCAAACATGGTCTCTGCCGTTCTTGACAATGCAACGCTTGCTGCAGCAGAGATCGGTCCTGCGCTCTCGATCAGCCAGATCACCGGGGCTCTCATGGCCCTCCTCATATCCGGCGGGATGCTCATCCCGGGGAACATCCCCAATATCATTGCAGCCGGGAAAATGGAAATTTCAAGCCGTGAATGGGCAAGAGTGGGCATACCCCTTGGAATTGCCCTGATGATAGTATTCTTTGGTATTCTATTCATCCCAAGCTGGCTTGGGATGGCATGGCCGGTGTAAAGGCAAAAAGATGATCCCCGCTCCCGGAACCGGTGCAGGATGACAACAACAATCACCCATGATGTGAAATATCGATGGAGATGAGTTCTGTATGCCCCGGGAAACACATGAGAAAAAGAAGGAGACAATCACGTCGCTGATCGCCCTGCTTGACGATCCCCTGATAGAAAACCGCCACCATGCGGTTCGCGCACTGGGAGAACGCGGGGGTCGTGCGGTACGACCTCTTATCCGCGCTCTTGCAAAAGCCAGGGATGCCGATCACCGCTGGTATGTAGCTATTGCGCTTGCAAAAGCCGGGGATGCAGCGATTGAGCCGCTTCTTGCTGCCATGGCTGATACCAGGGACATTGAATTCCGGCGCTATGCAGCCGCAGCGCTGGGGGAGATGGGGAAACCGGCAGTAGAACCGCTAATCTCCTCACTGGCAACTGATGACCGGGAACTTCGGGGATTTCTCTCCCGTGCTCTCTGCAGGATCGGGGAACCGGCGGTGGAACCGCTCACCCGCCATCTGAACGACGTGGATGAGATCATGCGATCATGCGCCGCTCTCACGCTCTGGCAGATGGAAGGAACCGGCCTTCCCGCTCTGGTGGAAAAGCTGGCGGAAGAAAAAAAGACGTAATCCCAACCTTTTGCCTGGTGTCTTTTTCCCTTGCCCATCCCTTAACCGAACAGATAAATCTCCTGCCGCCCATCATAACGGTATGCTTCAGCTCTCCCCGGAAATGGAGGCGTACGGAAATAGCCTTATGGAAGGCCTCTCCTGTGCAATTGCCTGTGCACAGGAAGCTCGCTCCCGCGGCATTGACCCAAGTACCCGGGTAGAGATCCCGATTGCCAGCGATCTTGCAGACCGGGTCGAAGCGCTGCTGGGCATAAAAGGAGTGGCTGCACGGATCCGCGAACTCGAGTCACAGATGTCCCGCGAAGAGGTGGCATTGCGGATTGGCGACGATTTTATTGCCCGCCGTTTCGGTGAAACGACTGACGAAGAGATTCTTGATCACGCCATACGCACCGCGATGGCGCTTCTTACGGAAGGCGTGGTTGCGGCACCCACTGAAGGCATCGCAAAGATCGGGACCGGAAAAAACGATGACGGCAGCCGGTACCTGAAGATATATTATGCCGGGCCGATCCGCAGCGCGGGTGGCACGGCACAGGCACTCTCAGTCCTTGTCGGAGATTATGTCCGGAGCCATCTCGGTATCAAACGATATAACCCCCGTCAGGGGGAGGTGGAACGCTATATCGAAGAGATCCGCCAGTACAACACCATCATGAACCTCCAGTATCTCCCCAGTGATGCCGAGATCCGGCTCATCGTCGAGAATTGCCCGGTCTGTATCGATGGTGAAGCAACGGAGAAGGAGGAGGTCGCCGGGCACCGGAATCTTGAGCGCGTGGAAACCAATGCAGTGAGGGGTGGCATGGCGCTGGTACTGGCGGAGGGTATCGCCGGCAAGGCCCGCAAGCTCAGGAGCAAGGTCGAGACCATGAAGATGGACGGCTGGGACTGGCTGGACAGGCTGATTGCCGGTGCTTCGAAGACTGCTGATGAAGACGAAAGTGCGCTTGTCATCAAACCCTTGGACAAATACCTCCGCGATCTCATTGGGGGCCGCCCGGTCTTCTCGTACCCCATGCGGAAGGGGGGTTTCCGCCTCCGGTACGGCCGCTCGCGCAACACCGGGTTTGCCGCGGCAGGGCTTAACCCGGCCACTCTCCACATTCTCGGGGGTTTCCTTGCGGTCGGGACCCAGATGAAGATTGAACGCCCAGGGAAAGCCTGCGGGATCGTCCCGGTGGACACTATCGAGGGACCGACCGTCCGTTTGACCGGAGGGGATGTCCTCCGGGTAGACGACGAGACGGCAGCCATCGCACTGCTCCCCCGGATAGAAAAGATCCTGGACGTCGGGGAAATCCTCATCTCCTATGGTGATTTCCTCGAGAACAACCACCCGCTCATCCCTTGTGGCTACTGCGAGGAATGGTGGCTGCTTGACGGAGGAACAGGGCGGCCAGCTGAAGATGAGGCCCTTGCATTTGCCCGCAGTGGCGGCTGGCTCAATCCGGCGTATACCTGGTTCTGGGACGACATCAGCTGCGAACAGATCCTCACACTTGCTGATGCCGTAACCGCAGGTGGGAAGATTGACGATGGTGCCCTTATCCTTCCCAATGACCCTTCCATAAAGGCCCTTCTCGAAGAAATTCTCATCCCTCATGCGATTCGGGATGGCATGGTGCGGATCCGGACATATCTCGCATTTATTGCTTGTCTCGGGCTGGATAACCAGCTCAGGAAACGCGATACGTGGAAGGACGCATCCTTATCTGGTCCCCTTGCGCTGGTTACACACCTGAGCGGACTGAAGGTACGGTCACGGGCCGGCACCCGGATTGGCGGCAGAATGGGCCGGCCCGGGAAATCGAAGCCCCGGAAGATGAACCCTCCCCCGCATGTCCTCTTTCCGCTCGGCGAGTCCGGGGGCTCGCGCCGCTCCTTCCAGGAAGCCTCCAACCACACGGAAGAGGCAGACGCCGGTTCCACCGAGATCGATTTCCAGAAAGCGGGCGGGATCATCGAGATCGAAGTGGGAAGGCGGCGATGCACCGGGTGCGGCGAAATCACGTACCTGAACCGGTGCGCGGTGTGCGGCGCTCACACGGTCCCGGTCTATACCTGTCCCAAGTGCGGCCACGAGATGGCATCCGAACGCTGCCCGGCCTGCAACGTTCCGACAACCTGCAGCCAGAGGATCAGCCTGAATGTGAAAGCAGAATACGCCCGGACGATGGAGCGGCTGGGCATCCGCACGGATCGCATCGCGCTCGTGAAAGGGGTTAAAGGGGTGATCTCCCGCGAACGGACGGTCGAGGCGATGGAGAAGGGCATTCTCCGGGCCCTGCAGGACATATATGTCTTCAAAGACGGCACCACGCGCTTCGACATGATCGATCTCCCGCTCACGCACATACGTCCCGGCGAGGTGAGCGTCCCTGTCGGGAAGCTCCGCACGCTCGGGTATCTCAAAGACATCAACGGGTACGACCTGCAGAACGATGCACAGGTGGCAGAGCTGCGTCCGCAGGACATCCTCATCTCGGAGTCCTGCGCGGAGTATATGGTGAAAGTGGCACAGTTCATCGACGATCTCCTCACCAAGGTGTACGGGTTACCGGCATTTTATAACGTGAAGAACCGGGACGATCTCGTCGGGCATCTGGTGATCGGCCTCGCACCCCACACGAGCGCTGGTGTGCTTGCCCGGATCATCGGGTTTTCCCGGGCAAATGTCGGTTATGCCCACCCGTTCTTCCACGCAGCAAAGCGCCGGAACTGCTTTTTCGGTGGCACCTTGATCGAAGTCTATGACGGCAATCGCTGGATAAACTGCCCCATCCGCAAATTCGTCCTGGAAAATTTCGACATCAGCCGGCCCGGGCTCGACCGCCTCGGCACCTATTACTCCGATCCCGTGCAGCCGTATTACACCCGCGCTGTGGACACCGGGGGCGTCATGCACCACCGGAAGATCACCTCTGTCTCAATTCACCGGGCCCCGCAGGCCCTTATCCGTTTCATGACTGCCCGGGGAAAGGAACTTGTTGTCACTCCTGACCATGCAATGCTTGTATGGGACATAGAACAACACCTGCGCAAGATCATGGCGGTGGAAGTGAAGGCCGGGGATGCGGTACCGGTCCTTGAAGGAATGAACGTCATGGCAGACCGTATCACCTCCGTTGAAACGGTACCTGCTCCGGAGGATCGGGTATATTGCCTAACGATTGCCGATGATCACACGCTGGTCGCAAACGGGATCTTCACCGGGCAGTGCGATGGTGACGAGGACTGCATCATGCTCCTCATGGACGGGCTCCTGAATTTCTCCCGTTCATTCCTGCCCCAGAACAGGGGTGGTTCGATGGATGCACCACTCGTGTTGACCAGCCGGATCGACCCGGCAGAGATCGATAAGGAGAGCCTGAACGTGGACGTGGGAGACGGCTACCCGGTGGAACTGTACGAGGCGGCACTCCGGTATGCGACGGCAAAAGAGGTGGAACCGCTCATCGACCGGGTTGAGCAGAGGCTCGGAACTCCCCGGCAGATGGAGGGTTTCCGGTTTACACATGACACGGCAGACATCTCTGCCGGACCGCTTGAGTCCACCTACACCCAGCTCAGGACAATGACTGAAAAACTGGAGGCGGAGCTGGCGCTTGCCGAGAAGATCCGGGCGGTTGATGCCGATGATGTTGCCGAGCGCGTACTCACCACTCATTTTATCCGTGACCTGATGGGCAATCTCTCCGCATTCTCCAAACAGAAGTTCCGGTGCACGAAATGCAATGCCAGCTACCGCCGGATGCCCTTGGCCGGAAAATGCACGAAATTCCGTGGCAAGGGAGTCTGCAACGGCAACATTGTCCCGACCGTGCACGAGGGATCAGTAAAGAAATACCTTGAAATGTCCCGGGAGATCTGCCGGAAATATCATGTCTCCGGGTATACACGCCAGCGGGTAGAGGTTCTCGACCTTGCAATTTCATCCACCTTTGGCGAGGATAAAGAGCAGCAGCTGGGATTAGCGGATTTCATGTAATCCCGATCAGTTACCTTATTTATTCTCTTCACCCAACATAATCCCACACCCGGGCGGGGATAGCCAAGCCTGGCCAACGGCGATAGACTCAAGATCTATTCTCGCAGGAGTTCGTCGGTTCAAATCCGGCTCCCCGCATACCAATTATAAAGAATGATGGATATTGCAGCAGTAGTTGAGTTTGGGGAACATAAAGCGGAGTAACCCCTCTGGTAACCGTGTATGTTACCTCTTCGAGGTATGTTCGCACCCAAAACCGGTGGATCCTTACTTTGGCCCGGTGCGAAGCATACTTATATTTTCTTTTGGAGCAACTATTATGCACGTTTTACGTATGTATGAGCAGGAGAGGTTGTACTGACAGACAGGAAACCCCAGGGCCCGCCACCCGGCGATGAGATCATCCGGGTAAAATTACCCCAGAAACGTAACCGTGAGATGTTCGGGTGTGCCGAACTGATGATGGGTGCCAACCATATCCGCATCCGGTGTTTTGATGGTGTCACCCGGATGGGACGGATCAAAGGGAAGATCAAAAAGAAAGTCTGGATCCGTGAAGGTGATATCCTGATCATCATCCCGTGGAATTTCCAGGACGAGAAGTGCGATATCGTCTACCGGTATACCGGTCCGCAGGTCGAATGGCTCCGCCGGAACAATTATCTTTGAACCGGTAATTCCCGTTGATGTTTTTACCACAAAGACCCGATTAGGATCCATTATTATCAGGATTTAAGCTGCACTCTTTTTAAGATCCTGAAAATCTTCTTGCAAACTTTTTTTAAAATAATTAAACTCCCAGACTCCCGGAAAAACCGCCAGGTGAGAAATTAATGAAACTATCAAAAAAAAAATTATTCAAGTTTGATATATGCTTTTTGCCCCATGCCCAGCATAGTACCGGTGGTGGATAGCACCTGCGTATCCGGAGTAGCATCCGGTGCGTTGGCTGTCAGCTCAACATAGTAGGTTCCTGACGGGAGGCCGCGGATATCCCAACTAGCGGTTTGTGTCCAATTTCCCGGACCGACCGGTGGGAGATTTTGCATCAGTTTCCAGTTGTAGGGGTTGTTACCAAGGGAATAGTACAAAGTTTCGGATACAGTTTGGCTCCCCGGATAAGTTATGTTCCACTGGAGAGGTACGAAACCCGTGATAGTTGAATTCGGGGTTATTTCGAAACCGGTGATCTGGATTGCCGGCATCGTCACGCCGCTGTTGGTGAGGTTATATATTGCTTGGGTGTACGTTTTGGGGAGGGACATGGTACCTCCGCCATTGAAAGTGAGTTGTGACTGAGAGCCAAAGATATCAATATTCCCCGGGGTATTAACCTGCATCTCGAATGTGGCGGACCACGTCTGGCCAACCGTCATATTCCCAACATTAAATGTCAGGGTTTGATGCTGGAGCCATTCATCAGTCTGGTTTATGAAGGTAATATTCCCTGTCTGGTTTATGATCTCGGTGGAGGATGCCGTGGGATCGTACACATAATTGAAAACACCCAAGCCATTCTCCTGTTGGGTGAGATTATTGAGGGTAACGTTGACATTCTGGAAGTTCAGCGTCATGGTGGTGTTTACACTGGCGGTGTTCTGAATTTGTCCTTCTATCTGTTGGAATATTGAAGACATATAGGCCGTGTTGTTACAATAAATGAAACCGCCGGGGGATGTCATGCTCGTGAAAAATGGTTGGTCAAACTGGAGATTGTTCCAGTAATCCGGTGTGGAAAAACCAATCCCATAGATGGTGATCCCCTGGTTTTTCGCCCGGGTCGCCGCATCAACACCGGCAGCTTTTCCGGTATCGCTCTCATCAAAATAGCCAAGGTTTGGCCGTGGGTACCAGTCGGAAGGCCAGTACGATTCCAGAGCCTCGCTGCCGGTGTGTGCTATGGGGGCCATCATGTTGATGCCGTCTCCCATGATAATGATCGTCTGGTTATGGGTGGGGTTGCCATTGGTATTGAGTTCCTGCATTGCGGCATTGATCCCTGCGGCATAGTCAGTCCCTCCGGCTGAAACATATGAATTGACAGCACTGGTGAGCGTATTCCGGTTCGCTGAATAGGCAGGTCCTGCGTTCATCAGGTGTTCTACAATTTTTGCATCGGAATATGGATTACTCCAGTAATAGGTAGGGGATCCTGTATTTGTGGCATTGGTACAAGGTTGTCCGCTTCCTTTTGATGGTGTAAAACAATAATTATGATTGCTACGAACCATGTTTGATATTGTTGTGTTAGACCAAAATTGTGGGGCTACCATATCATAATCAGACACGCTCCCATACGGGTTGAACAATTGTAAGCTCGGATTTGCGACCTGGGTCGCCCAGAGAGCAATTGCATCATTGGATGCATAAGGAGTGCCGGACGTTCCGGGACTATTCCCGAATGTTACCAGACCGATATACGTATCGTTAGTTGCATTCTTTATGAATCCAATCTCTGCCGGCTGGGTCTGGGCCAGCAGCTGCGGCCCCCCGATACCGCCGGCGAGATCGGTTACGATGATCACATCAGCAGGTTTTCCGGTCAAGGCCCAGCCGTCTCCCGTGAGGGATATCGTAATAGATATCGTATTGTTTACGCCAACCTGCTGGGGATTGACAAGCGTCTTGGCGCTAAGATACGGATAGTTTTTCCAGCTCAGCTGGACCGGCTCCTGTGTGGTATTCCATGTTGCAGTGACGACAACATTTCCGGTATCTGACGGGTCGTAGGTGACATTGGCTTTATTCGTGTCAAAAGTTCCGGGAATGAATGTTATTATGGCGTTGCCATTGCTATCGGTTGTGGCACTCTGGCTTGAGATGCTTGGTCCACTAATTACGCAGGGTGCATAATCATACGCGGGTGCTCCCATTGTGAAGGTCACACTCTCGTTGGGCACCGGGTTTCCCATAATATCCAGCACTTTTGCGGTGAGTGTTGACGTTTGTCCGGAGTTTGCATCAAGGCTCGCCATAGTCTGAGGTGTTGCCGTGAACACCATCGACACTGGTGCGTTACTGTAATACTGGATTACCTGGGATGCACTGACCGATGTATTTGAAAGGGCTGTTACCGTAATGGTAACAGCTCCTGCGCTGGAGTGCGGGCCATAATTGAATATCACCTGGCCAAACGCGTTGGAGGTTATGTTCACGTCAGCGTCGCCAGGCCAGTTCGAGTGTATGAGAACGGTCTGATTTTGAGCGACATTATTGAATTTGTCGTACAGGGTATAGACGAAGGTAAATTTATGAGCGGGGTTACCATCTGCCGGGAATGACGCCGGATTATTCGGTATCACGGTCTGATTTATAGAAAACGGCACGCCGTTCGTTATTCCGATTATTGATTCAATTTCGATCCCGATATTTCCAAAGGGATTAATCTGGATAAGGTTCTCGCCACCGGTGGTGTCGGTCAGGACATTCACAGAGATATTCCCATTCGGATCCAGTTGAAGAGTGAAAGTTTGTTGGTATGTACCGTTGATGATAAGTTCGGCTTGATTGTTGGGCGAACTGATGTGAAGAGTTATAGAATCGGGGTCATTTGGATTCCTGTTGTCAATAGGGTTTCCCCATATATCGGTATAGCTGATGCTAAAAGGGGTTACTGTATCGACACTTACCGTTTTATTATAGATATACAATGCATTGTAAGGAATATCATGATCTATATTCAGGCTATACGTTTTCTGAATAATATTGATATGAACTCCGTCATTATACGTAATTGTCGCCGTAATGTTAACGGTACCGGGTTTGGTTCCTGCCACGAATGTCCCGTTTACCTGCCCGGTTGCATCCGTTGTGAAGCCATTCATAGTCAGTGAGCCAAGAGTCGTGGAATTAAGCGCCACATTCACGGTAGCACCCGATATTGCTCCAGATGTCATATTATTCGCTATGATGACAATTGTTGTCTGGTGGGCTACTACAACCCAGTTACCACTGCTGCTGGAGATTGATGATGAATAATCCGGTATAGGTGCGGCGTTGGCCCCCATCACCAGCAGGAAAAATCCAATTAGTATGATCAAGACCAGATGAAGACGCATACCCCTCTCGCTCCAACATGAGGTATTGCATTTTCTTGTATATATAAATTACTATTATCTAAAAGACGGTATTGTTCTCTGTTTTTAAAAAATGAAGAAGGATTTTACCGATATTGGTATATTTGGCAAAATTTTATTTTATTCTGATCGCATTTCATTTTCACATTTATCCGTCAATAATACCAGATATATTACGCAAGTCTTCGGATCGGATTCTAAAACCGCATATTGGATGAAATTCCAAGCCCCCCATTTTTACAGGGTGCTATGCAATCCTTTTTCGATTGCGAACCTTCAGTACTGGAAAATTTTCCCTCCTAAAAATTCCCGGCAGATCTTTTTGATCCTTGTCGACCTCCTGACCATTACACGGATTCGATGATAATTTCATAAGTATATATAACGAGCGTTGAAGGTGTTGGATTAAATTGATAATCCCCCCCGCCATTTGAAACCATACCAAGACTATTGGTAAAATAATTTCCCCAAGCCGCTGAATAATCCGCGTTTGCGTTTGGCGTATACGTTACGAAGATCGTGTCACCTGAAGGGATATTAGTTATATTATAGTTGGAGTTGGCCAGATCCAAGTCCATTTTCACGGTACCGACGCCTGTCTGTGCCATTACGTCCGTGGACTCAAACCCGATCAGGTAGATCACGGCGGTATTGGTCTGGCTGTCATAGAACCACCGTGGTTCTGCAAGCATGGTAGATCCATTTTGGGCCAGCATCCTTTTGAGCACCGCACCATTTTCAAGAGATAACCCCGTCTGTGCACTTGCCGATTCATATCGCAAATCCCCAGGATAAAATTTCAAGGGAATACCAGCGTTAATTTGTCTCAGGGAATCATATATAGTAAAATATGCGTCATTCTGACTGTAGCTGTTGTTGTATACCGTCAGCGCGCCGCCACCCACCTTCAATGAAGTCTCTTGGTAGGGGACTGTTTTGTACGCCAGACTCTTGAGGTCATTTTGCAGAACAATCATATTCTTTTCCATGATCTGCTCATCCGAACTGGACTGTTGCTGCAGCAGCATCGGGTACCCATACAGGGTCACCAGTCCGATACCTGCAATAATGATGCTGAAAATAAGAATAAATCCTATCGCTTCGGATATTGCATGGTTATTTCCATTTCCTGCTTTCCTGACAGTCTGCATAGTTCAATCGAATCCCACTGAATCATAAGTTATTCTGTTCATACCCGCTCCAGTTGTATTCCCGGTTGCATTTCGTGTAGCGCTGATGCCGGCAAGACTGATATTGCTGACAATACCGTTTCCGTAGACCATGACACCCTGATCTGCCGCCGTCTGCCCTGAGTAGATCTGCACGAAGTAACTCTGTCCTGCAACTTCGTCAGGAATGTCGAATTTCGTGGTGATATTCCCGATTGCCGGTGCAATGCTATATACATCGACGATCCGCGTCGATACTCCATTCCCGATATCAGTAAATGCCGTAAACTGGAGTGTTTCAGCCGGCCCCTGCATGATATTTGCGTTTACCAGCAGGAGCACCACAACAAATAGGAAGAGGAGTACACCGCTCACCATCACGTACTCGATCAGTGTAGTTACCCCGTTCTCCTTACTGTTCTGATATCCAGGTCTCATTATATGCAGTCACCCCGTTGTTATAATGAATGAGGATGTACGTGTGCGGATCAAACTGGGTTGGGAGTGTAACACTATACTCCACCACAGCACCTTTTCGGCTGATTGAAATGTTGGTGATGTCGTCTTGGACGATCTCGAAATCCGGGACCGATGCCGACTGGATAATGACGCTCCTTACATCACGGATATCATTTTTCGGAAACTCCAGTACGCTTTCTGCGGTAGTCTGGCCAACCAGCGTGGACTGGTTGAGGAGCATAGCGAGGAAGAAAAAGCTGAAGCTCACAACAAATCCCATCAGGATGATCCACTGCGCATTGTCGTTTAATCCCTCCATAAGAGCACCTCCACTAAGACAGCCCGTGGAGGGTTCGGCCCCCATGGCAACAAGTCCCCCGGTAATATTTTATCGACAATGACCCATTCTGTTACCCGGACCGGGTGTTCACCCCCGGTAAGATTGCGGTTTGATGCAAGAGGGAGACTGTCGGTTACCAGGCTGCTTCTATTATAATATGTAACCGAAGCACTATAATGAAGATTATCTGTTTTTGATCCGGTCTTATTATTTACATAATTCATAAATGTAGTATTGAATGTGGTTCCATCGAATCCGGATGCACCGTTATTCTCGATGATTTCCCGGAGCGTGGATTCCTGCTGCGTGCCGTTAACCGGCGTGTTCATCATCCGCAGGGCATCCGTTCCAATCTGTTCGAGCTGCATGTCGCTGATATGGGTATCACCCGGGGTGTAGACGGAAGTTGCACCAAGGACAAGGTATGCCGTAAAGAGCATAATCATGCCGGCGGCGATGCCCTCGATGGTGTAGAGCTGGCCGGCATCATTTACCATACTGCCACCTCCATAACCCCGTCACGCAGGACAGGTTGGGTGACATTTGCGGGATCGTAGTTATACTCAAAAGCACCAAACGGCTGATTCTGGGTACTGTTGAGGAACCAGTCACTTTGATTCAAATCGAATTCCATAGTGATTTTCAGCCAGGTACTGCTATCATCATTTCCCAGAACACTGAGTAAACTTGGGGGGATGATAAGCGACACATTGCTGGTAACATTCACCGGAAGCGTTGTGACGGCGGTGTTGTTACCATCGATATACAATCCGTACTGGCTGGCATCAGTGGGGTTCAGGAGGGGGCCGGCAAACGATGAGTGCGTGGTGTATAAGGGGGCGAGCGCAACGGAGCGGTAAATAGAGATCGCAGAGAGATTTATCTGAGTTCCATCATTGGGAACTCGTGTGGTATTATACAGCTCGGTCAGATTGATAATAACTCCTTCGCCTAAAGGATCGATCGGATTGATCTGGTATGCAGGGTTATTGCTATCGGGCCCATATTCAGAAAGTTCTGTATAGTTGAAAAAGACCGAGAAGAGATGAACGGTTACATTCGCTTGTGACTGGTAGTTCGGATTTAGCGCAACCTGTGCAGAGCCGATGGTGGCATTGCTCCATTCTTTTATCTTGACGATCCGCCTGCTGTACCCGTATTCTTCCGGGAGAGGATCGCCGATCGATTGCGTCGTGTTATCCCCTACCATCTGGAGGGAGATATTGAACAGGTAAGGATAATTCCCGAAAACGGCCCCTGACCGATAATCGTTTGGATATATAAAGGCGGAGCTGCAGAAAAAGCGATCAATTTTATTGACAGAAAGAATATTGGGGGTATCTTTTGTCAGGGCAAGCCCGAACCGCAATATATTCCCCTTATTGTAATCGCTCAGGGTCTCCCATGCGTAGGGACTTCCGGAGGGATTTATAGCCATTCCAGGATCTTCTACCAGAATAACACCGGTGCGGTAGGCAACTGCATCATAGTCGATGGTTTGGCTCTGGAGACCAATAAAGAGCCCCGGAATCAGGGTTGCAACATAGATAAATGAGATCATGAAGATAGTAAAACCGGCCAAAAAATCGATAGAGAGGTTTCCGGCGTCATCAATCATACGTCGCAATCAACACTCCCGTAGTTGCATTGATTCTGTACTCCCGGGGATGTGAACCTGAAGGTCCTGTTACCCTGTATTCCCCATTACTCATCTCAAATTCAAAGTTTCCCGTGATATTTTGATATTCCGGGTACACGGTTTTAATTATATCCGCTGGAGACAAGATATCCGCGGTATTGATTTCCTGCTCCGGCAACAAGCCCTGCCACGCGATTGTCGTAATACCTGTGTAATCATAGATCAGCATTGAAGTCGAATTTCCTTCGTGCGTTCCAAAGATCCACTGTTCAGCCCTTCCGGATTCATCCATATTATCCCCACGGACGTAATAGATCGTGAGGTTCTGCAAATTTCCACTTACATGATTCCTCCCACGGATGTTATAAACAGTGGGGTTCTGCAAACTTCCGTTAACTTGGTTTGGGTAATTGCCGGTTACTGCAGATAAGGCTTCTTCAAGTGTGAAGGATTTAGGCAGGTAATTACCTGTGATCGCTACAATCCCCACATCAGTATTGTTTTGGGTTGTCTGACCCGATCCAAACGGGCCAAAGACACATGCCGCACAGAGGCATAATAGTATGACCAGAACGGATGTTAAAAAAGAGAGGGGCGGGCAGTGTATTAGTCTCATTAAAACCCAATAGTTGGGCAAAGGGATATAAATTTTGTTTTTACAGATTCTGTCCACTTGACGTTGGATGAAAAATAGTATCTCTCAAAAGCTGGTTTGAACGACTTTATTACCTGTTCTGACCATTCTTGTTCAAGATTATACGGGGAATATTAACGATATCGCAACAATTTAATGAGCCTTTTGGACATCCTGCGCCAAACTCCCCGTGAAAATCAGGAATATCTGACCGGCTTTCTGCTAAATAATCATCTTATTGTGGTGTCTTTTGCATGAGAGCCATTACATCCATTAAAAACCGGTGGATTCTCCTGAAGGTTGGAGAGAACCGAAGATCCCGGCTAAGACGGGAACAGTTCGTCTACGGCACGATCTTCGATATCGGGATCTCGAGAATATCTTCCGCCCCGCATGCCTGGAGCCGGGGTATCAGCTGGTTCACCGAGCTCTTGGGTACGACCGTCTGGATGCTGTAGTAATCAATCCCGTGGAGCCGGCTCACGGTCGGCTTTTTCATCGCCGGCAGTGCAGCGACGATCTTTTCCAGGGTTCCCGATGGCACGTTCATTGTGAGGAGCACCTTGTGCCGTGCCTCGATCACCCCGAACAGAAGGGTCTTGATCTCCTCGATCTCCCGCCGTTTTTCCACATCCGCCCAGCTGGTCCTGTTCGCGATGATCACGGTATACGATTCCATAATCTGCCCGATGATCTTGAGGCCGTTTTTCCGCAGGGTGGTCCCTGTCTCGGTAAGGTCGACGACCACATCCATGAGATCCGGGACTTTTGCCTCCGATGCTCCGTAGGAGTGGAAGAGCTGGATGGGTATTCCACGGGAGGCAAAATAGTTCTTCGTCAGCTCCGGATATTCCGTTGTCACCCTGCTGTCTGGGCGGATCCGGGTGGCATCATCGATTGGTTCATCGCGGTGGACCGCAATGACGATCTTCACGTTCCCCTCGCCGGTCTTGCTGTAGGAAAGGTCTGCTACTTCGATTACGTCCGCGCCTGTCTCCCGGACCCAGTCAAGCCCGGAAATTCCCAAGTCAAAATAACCTTTTTCAACGTACGTGGGGATTTCCTGCGGCCGGAGGATCTTCACCTTTCCGATCCGGGGGTCATCGATCCGGGGGTTGTAATCGCGATCCGTACGCCTGACCTCAAGATCCGCTTCCTTGAAGAGCTGGAGCGTCTGCGCCTCGAGGCTGCCCTTCGGGAGTGCGAGGGTGATCATACCATACTATCATCGGCGGCAAAAACGATAAAGATACAGGGTGTTTTTCCGAAAGGATTATTCAACGGTATGGATGAGAAGCCCGCTTAAGAGCTTGGGCTCAAACCACGTGGATTTGGGGGGCATCACGCCCCCGGTATCGGCAATCGCAAGGACGGTACTGACGCGGACCGGCTGCATGGCAAACGCAACCTTATATCTCCCTTCATCCACGAGTTTTTCCAGATCGGCTACCGGCCGGGCGCCGCCCAGATACTGGAGACGGGCATCGCCCCGGGGATCCCGGATCCCAAGCATCCCTTCGAGCACGTATTTCTGGAGAATGGCAACGTCCAGCGTTTCGGGCAGTGCGGCCACCGGGTCGACAGGACGGGTACACTCATACCAGGTGCCGCCGAGATACATGTGCATGACATGGAATTTTTCCGGGTTTGCCAGGTTCGGGCGGATATTGTAGCCGTTGCCATCGACCTTCCCATAGGGTTCGATGGCGAACTGTTTCTCCAGCTGGCGAAGAAAGGTCTCCGGTGTGTAGTCACCCAGATCCACGAGCAGCCGGCTATACCCGTGGATTCTGACACGATTATGCGCAAACATCACACCCATGAACCGCCCGGTTTCGCCTCCGGCCGGCAGTCCGTTCACCGGAGTTCTCCGGGCTACATTAACCGCCGCTTTTGCCCGGTGGTGACCGTCCGCGATATAGAGCGCGGGAACGCCTTCGAACAACCTTTCCAGCTTAGCCACGGCATCCGGGTCGGAGAGAACAAAGATCTGGTGGACGGCACCGTTTGCCGTTGTCACTTCTGCATCAGGTTTTTGATTGGCAGGAATCAGCGACTCGATAAAATAGGAGATCTTCTTGGTATCCCGGAAGAGGAGTACCACCGGGCCGGTGTGGGCTTTTGTCGCCTCAATATGGCGGGTCCGGTCCTCTTCCTTGTCATACCGGGTCTGCTCGTGGCGGCGAATACGGTTATCCCGGTAATCATCGACATTAAGACAACAGCACAGGCCGGTAAAAGTCCCGCCGTCCTGTCTCACCCGGTACACGTACATGGCCGGGGAAGCATCCTGGTGCATCCGCCCGTGCTCCACCATCGCGAGGAGATTCTCCCGCGCCCGCTGGTAGACCCGGTCATCATGCGGCGGAATGTCCGGGAGTTCGGCATCGGACCGGCTCACCCGCAGGAAACTGTCCGGGTCCTTACGTATGATGGTACGCACCTCTTCAGCGGTTACCACGTCATACGGGACGGCGGCGATGGCCGACTCCAGTCCCGGTGCAGGACGGACAGCGGCAAAACGATAGATCTTCACCATAAATACCAACCAGGCCTTGTGTGGTAGGCGCGTTCTATCTCACATCATTGGATGCGGATCCATATATATTCAAAGACCTTGTGCGGACATCCTCTTTTCAGACCATGTTGATATGGCAATTTTCCGGGTCTGGCCAATTTCCGGTCTTTCCGGGTCGGTTGGTGGTGGTAATGCTTGCGCTCATCGTGACCTCCATGAGCCACCCTTATGTTTCAGTTAAAAAAAGATTACTTCCTGCGACCCCTCCCCTACGGCATAACTCTTATTGGACCCGGGATGCAATTGTAGTTACTGCAGGCTGGATGGTGTATTCCCCGTGATCCGTTCCCAAGGTATTATCCCATCGACGCTGCCCTTCATCCGCAGGGCCACACCTGTCGATATTCCAGCCATTGTCGAGATCGAGTCCGAGGCATTTGTCGATCCGTGGGAGCATGCCATCTTTCTTGAAGCCCTGACCTACTCTCCGACGACCTATTTTGTCGCCATATCAGAAGGTTATATTGCCGGCTTCGTGGTCGGTGCGATGGAAGATACCGGCGAAAACTGTTACGGGCATATCTGCAACTTTGCCGTGAGCCGCCGTTCCCGCCACCGGGGGATCGGTACAGCGCTTGTCCGGCGGGTCGAGCACCAGTTCGTCCTTGAATGTGCGACCGGTGTCCAGCTGGAGGTCCGGGCCTCCAACCGCGACGCCCAGCGGTTCTACCGGCTCCTTGGATACCGCGACGTCTTCCAGATCGGGCACTATTACTCCAACGGTGAAGATGCCGTCGTCATGATGAAATGGTTCCGGTTCTAGCGCCCCTGCCCCCGCCCGAGCTGCTGGTGTGCGCGGGCGAGGTGCTGGGCAGCAAGCGCGCCGATCAGGGAAAGTTCACCGGCGAGCACACCGGCAGCAATTATCTCGGCGAATTTTCTCGCGTTTGCGCCTGGCGGGCTGCCGCCCCCGGCCACACCGAGCATTTTCAGGCACTCCTGCTGGGTATCGACACCAGTCCCGCCGCCAACCGTGCCGACCGGGAGCGACGGGAGCGTGACCGCGACGTAGATACCGGTTTCCGTTGCATCGATGGTTGTCATGCAGGTGCTGCCATCGATTGCATGGGCCGCATCCTGCCCGCAGGCAATGAACATCGCGGCAACGATATTGGCTGCATGGGCATTGAATCCCGTTGAACCGGCGCGCGCGGAACCAATGAGGTTTTTCCGGTAGTTTACCTCGACCATCGTCCGGGCATCGGTCTTGAATACACGGGTGATCAGGTCATCTGAAAGCGCGATGCCGGCAACGACGCTCCGCCCACGGCCCATGATGCCGTTGATAGCAGCTGGTTTCTTATCTGTGCACATATTGCCGGAGAGGGCGATAAGCCGTGCATTGGTGCTGCGGGCGATCATGTCGGCAACACTTGCGCTCGCAATCGTGACCATGTTCATCCCCATCGCATCCTTGGTATCGAATTCGAGCCGGACAAAGACGCTCGTGCCGGCGATAAAGGTGACGATATCCCTGAGCTTTCCATGCGACGTGGTGCGTTCCGCCGCAGCCGCGAGTTCCTCCTTGTGCGCAGCCACCCAGTCCGCGATCTGCCGGGCATGGGCAACGCCCTCCGCTGCAAAGACCGGGGCCCGGGTCATGCCGTCATGCAGGATCCGGACTTCTGCTCCCCCCGCCCGTGTTATTGCGCTGCAGCCCCGGTTCACGGAAGCGACCAGTGCCCCTTCCGTCGTTGCGAGCGGCAGCCAGAATGCGCCCTGCGCGTATTCACCGTTGACAGCAAGAGGCCCGGCGACCCCGACCGGTACCTGGATTGTCCCGATCATGTTCTCGCAGTTCCGCTTCACCACGCGGTCGACATCGATGGAGAAGATGCCGATATTCTCGAGCGTGGTTCCGGTTTCGTTCTCAATATACCGCCGCCGGACGCGGATGGCATCCAGCGGGGAAAGCTCGTTCTCGAGATCGTAGAGCTTCCGCGAACCGTTCTTCAAATTGGAAAGAATAAGATCCTCCTTCTCTTTATCAGGGCCGGATCCTGCAGGGCGGCCAATCCTACTCGTGTGGTCTCCATCATCAGCCATGAATAATGGTAGCACGTATTAATTTATGATACACGTGGTTGCATGACGATCGAACAATGGGGGATCCGGGTGCCGGTCCGGCAGGGAGAGGAGGTGAGACAGGCGTTGATCCGCGAGGGGATGCTCGATACTTCGCTCAGGGTCCTGCGCGACGGTGATGATCTCGTCCTGCCGGTCATCGACGGGCGCGAGGGTGCCCGGCGCTTCGCGTTCGAGCAGGTGCACAACCGGCCGGTGCTGCCCCGGCACGAGCTCGTTGGCGGGATCGCAATCCTGCAGGAACACGATCCCGACAGGGCCGGACAGGTCCTCCGTTCGCGCCCTTCGCTCCACACGGTCCTCTGTGCCGAGAGCGAGGTGTCCGGCGAGTACCGGACCCGAGGGTTTTCGGTGCTTGCCGGCACGCCCACGACCCGGACGCAGGTGACCGAGCACGGGCACCGCTTCACGGTCGACCTCGCTGCCGCTTACTTCTCCGCGCGACTTGCCACCGAACGGCAGCGAGTCCTCGCGCAGACCCGCAGCAGCGAGATGGTGCTCGACATGTTTTCAGGTATCGGGCCGTTTGCGATCACGCTCGCGGCACGGGCGGCAGCTGTCGTCGCCTGTGATATCAACCCGCAGGCCCTCCTGCTGATGTTCGAAAACCTCGCGCAGAACCGGATCACAAACGTCCTGCCGGTCTTTGCCGATGCCCGGCGGCTTGATGCGATCCTCCCGTGGCGGTTTGACCGGGTGATCATGAACCTCCCGCTCGCCGGCACGGAATTTTTTCCGGTCGCGTTCCGGCTCTGCCGGCCCGGTGGCACGATTCACTTTTATGTGCTGGTTTCGCGGGAGGGGGAGCACGGCGCCCGGATCCAAGAGATGGGCGGGAAGATTGTTGCCGAAAGGGTCGTACGGTCGTACTCCCCGGCGAAGTGGCACGCAGTATATGATATCGTGACACCAGTCTCGTGAACGGTATAATATCCTAAACTATATCTTGAACCCGGCACCACATGATTCAGAAATTATGATGGATAGAACAGCTCTTGCCTGCCCGGTCTGCAACAAAACCGGCACTGTCGTGTTTCATGATGATCTTGGCGGGGACGGTCGCTTCTGTATCTGCTCCGAACCGCAGGGCTGCGGTTCAACGTTTATCATGACCCCGGATGGGGAGTTCACGGACATTTTTTAAAACAATAAAACAGGTTTCCGGGCACCTTTTTGCACCGGAGCCTCAGAACTTACGCCTATTCTTATCCAGATATCAGTTGTGGCGGTGTTACCGCCCGTGTCGTCCAGATGAGGAGGATGGTCCCCGCTGCAGCGATCACAGTGGCAATGATAAAGCCGGCGCGGTACCCGATAAACGTCCAGATAAATCCTATCATAACGCTGGATACGAGATCACCCACACCATTCACGGTTGCAAGCGCCCCAAAACCAAGCCCCCGTGACTCCTCTCCTACCATCTCACCGGCAAGTGCGCTCTCCAGCGTATCTTCAGCGGCGATGAACAGGCCGCACATTCCGAACAGGAGCCCGTACGCAAATATGTTTACCGGCGCAAGGATGAATCCCACAAACGTGAAGACCGCGACGGTGTACCCGATGATGAGCATTGGCCGTCGCCCGATGCGGTCACCCATCCAGCCGAGCGGATAGGATGCCGCTGCATAGATGATGTTTCTGACGAGATACAGCCCCGCACCCGCCGCCGTTGCCGTGATAAATCCCAGGGACGGGGTGAGGCTCACGATTACGAATGCGATGAGCAGGGTCTGGGAAAAATCCGCAATCCCGAAGACCAGCACTGCCCCGAGGAATGCCCGGAACCGTGAAGGGAGACCGCGGAGCGTGGCGATAAGTGGCCGGGAACGTTTTGCCGGGGAGGGATTCTTCTCCCGCAGGAACACCCACAGGGTTATTAACGCGAGAAATCCCGGGATCACGGCAAGCCAGAATATATTCCGGATCGCCACCGATGAAACCAGAACGAGTGCGATGGCAGGCCCGGCGATTGCACCAAGGGTATCACTGGCCCGGTGAAATCCGAATGCCTTGCCGAGGTCATTTTTCCCGACTGAATTTGACAGGATCGCGTCCCGGGAGGGACTCCGGATTCCCTTGCCAACCCAGCCGATGAATCTTCCCGCAAGAACAACCAGCCATGAGGTTGCGACCGCAAGGAAGGCGGGGAAGATGGCGGTTGCGACAGAACCGGTCAGGGCAAACTCCCGGCGTTTGCCCCGTTTGTCGGCAAAATACCCGGAAAACAGTTTGACAAAGCTGGATGCGCCGTCACTCAGTCCCTCTATGACACCCAGAGCGTAAACCGGCGCTCCCAGGATGATCAAAAACGAGGGGAGGAGCACGGTGACGGTCTCGTAGCCGAGATCCCCGAAAAAACTTGCAACACCGGCACCCAAAACGGTCCTGTTCAACCACGGTGGCCATTTCATACTGACTAACTATCGGTTGATCATGAGATAAATGGGGAAGTCACGGCGGTGCATCGGAATATCCGGGCAACTCTCGGGTCCATCGGCATTTTGTGAACCGACCAGAATCCCGACGGGTCCGGCTTTGATTAAAAACGGGAATCCACGACTAAAAAATTATTGAATCATTCCATCGGCACGAACTTTGTGCCATAGTGGATAATCCCGCTTTCGCCTTCCGTGGCAATCCGGCGGAACACGCTTTTGACCCGCTGGCCGATCTTTACCTGTGTGGGATCGCAGACGATCTGGGTGGTGATTCGCGGCCCCTCGTCTAACTGGACGATGGCGAGAACGTAAGGCGTGAGCGCCTCGTACTGCTCGCTCGCTGTGTGGATCACCGAGAATGTGACAATCGTCCCTAGGCCGGCAAAGGTGTAGTCGACGATCTTACCCGCCCTGCGGCAGTCCGGGCAGAATGTTCGCGGGGGGAAGAAGTGCTGCCCGCAGGACTCGCATTTTGTCCCGATCAGGTTGTAACGCTGTGGGATCTTTCTCCAGAACCGTGCAACCGACATCCTATACTCTCCCGAGGATATGGACGGCGACCGTCGCGCCGGTTCCGCCCACGTTGTGGGTCATACCGATTGTCGCCCCGTCAATCTGGCGCCTGCCAGCTTCGCCACGGAGCTGCTGGATGATCTCGCAGACCTGCTTGATGCCGGTCGCACCGACCGGGTGGCCGCACGATTTGAGGCCGCCGCTCGTATTGACCGGGATGCTGCTGTTGAGCGCCGTTTCCCCGTCTGCGGTAAATTTCCCGCCCTCGCCCTTTTTGCAGAACCCGAGGTCCTCTATCGCACAGATCTCGGCGATCGAGAAGCAGTCGTGTACTTCCACAAGGTCGATATCCTTGTGGGCGAGCTTCGCTCTCTTGAACGCCCACTCTCCGGCAGCAATCGTCGCGTCCAGCGTGGAGATGTCGCGCCGGTCGTGGAGCGCGATCGTGTCACTTGCCTGTGCGCTCGCGAGCACCTTGATGGGGGCGTCCGTGAACTCGCGGGCACGGTCGAGCGGCGCCACGATCACGGCAGCTGCACCGTCAGTGACTGGTGAACAGTCAAAGAGCCTGAGCGGGTCGGCGACCATGGGGGACCTGAGCACAGTGTCCGTGGTGATCTCCTGCTGGAACTGCGCGATTGGGTTGCGTGCCCCGTTGTAGTGGTTCTTGACCGCGACCTGCGCGAGTTCCTCGCGTGTCAGGTGGTACCGGTGCATGTAGTCCTGTGCGATCATCGCATACAGGCCCGGGAAGGTCGCACCCATGAACCCTTCCCACTCGCGGTCGGCCGCGCCGGTCAGCGTGTCGGTACTGGCGCCCGGCTCCACATCCGTCATCTTCTCGACACCGGCTGCGACTACGATATCCTCCATGCCGCTGGCGACCGCGATGACCGCCTGTCGAAACGCGAGCCCGCCGGATGCGCAGGCCGCCTCGACCCGGGTCGAAGGGATATGGCGTGTTGCCATGCCAGCGTAATCCGCGATCATGGCGCCGATATGTTCCTGCTCGATGAACCGTCCCGCGCTCATGTTCCCGACATACATCGCGTCGATATTTTCGCCGGCAAGCCGGGCGTCTTCAAGCGCCAGCGTACCTGCCTCGACGAAGAGATCGCGGAACGAACTCTCCCATTTCTCGCCGAACCTCGTGCACCCGATACCGATCACTGCCACGTCTCTCATGACTGCATCACGATCTTTCCCTTGTGTTTCGCGTACCGCGCATAGTCGAGGTAGATGGGGTTTTCCAGCAGCTGCGCGACGCCCGGTGCCGCGGAGCGCTGGAATGCATCCGATTCGATCGCGCTGGTCACTTCGATATCGAATGCGTCGCTTCCGGCACCGGACCCGAACGAACAGACGAAGATCCGGTCGCCCGGTTTTGCGATGTCGAGAGTGGCGGCAAGGCCGATCGGGGATGCCCCCGAGTAAGTGTTGCCGAGGTGCGGAACCACGAGGCCGGGTTTGATCTGCTCTAGCGTGAACCCGAGGTCCTTTGCCATCTTCTGCGGGAATTTCGCATTGGGCTGGTGGAAGATCGCGTAGTCATAGTCTTTGGGGCTCTTGCCCACCTGCTCGAAGAGGAGCCGGGACGCGCCCCCGACATGCTTGAAATAACCGGGATCGCCGGTGAACCGCCCGCCATGCCGGGGGTAGTTCTGGCCCTCGCGGCGCCAGAAGTCCGGGGTGTCAGTCGTGAACGAGCAGGTATGGTTGATCGTCGCGATGGGGTCGTCCCTCCCGATCAGGAATGCGGCGCCACCGGCTGCGGCCGTGTATTCGAGCGCGTCGCTGGGCGCGCCCTGCGAGATATCGGCACCGATGGCAAGCCCGTAGGTGATCATCCCGCTCTTCACGAGGCCCATGCAGGTCTGGATCGCCGCCGTGCCCGCTTTGCAGGCAAACTCGTAGTCGGCTGCAGTCATGTTCGGGGTCGCACCGATCGCTTCGCCCACCGTGCAGGCGGTCGGCTTGACCGCGTACGGGTGTGACTCGCTCCCGACATATACGGCGCCGATCTCCTGCGGGTCGACCGCCCTCCGGTGCAGCGCGTTTCGCGCCGCTTCGACCGCAATCGTCGCGGTGTCCTCGTCAAGATCAGGGACGGACTTCTCAAAAACGCCGAGCCCGCCGGTGATATCTGCGGCATTAGCGCCCCAGACCCGTGCGATCTCTTCGACCCTGATACGGTATCTCGGTATATATGCACCGTAGGTGATGATGCCTACCATTCTTTCCCCCTCAGTGTACTCACTATCTTGTCGATCTCCATGTCCGTGCACAGCACCGTTATGTGGTCGCGCTCCGCCATCTTTTCGACAATCGGGTGGACGTCTGACGGCGCAATCCCCTGCAGGATCACGCATCGGGGCTTGAAGGGAGTGACCCGGATCGCGACCATCGGCGACTTGCCGGTCGAGACACTGGTGAAGATCAGGGCACGCTCCGTGCTCCACCCGTAGATACGGTTAAACTCATTGGACGAGAGCTGGAGGATCGCGTTCAGGCTGTTGACTACGGTATAGCCGAAGATGGTCTTGTCCATCGACCCGCAGAGCAGCGTGCACCCGATCGCATCGGAAAATTCCTGAAGCTGGACAGGTGTCTCGTACTCGTGGAGGTCGTAGATCACATCATCGTCTAGATCGGAAAAGAGCATCGTGGAAAATTTCTGAATGTGCCTGCCGTCGTTCTCCTCGTCAATAGCAAGGATGGTGTCGACAATCTTGCCGACGACTGCGGTCCCGGGGCTTTTTCTTCTCCCGCTCTCGTAATCGCTGATCACGGAGGGGGAGACACCGAGGCGGTCCGAGAGGACGCCGGGCGCTATCTCGAAACTCATGCGCCATTTCTTCAGCGCGAGCCCCGGGGTGTCCGACAGCGTAATCTCGCCCGCCATCTTTTCAGCAAGCCGGTTCCGCAGTTCGGATTTCATGCTCACTTAGATCCACGCATGGTGTTAAATAATTAACGAACGCAAATTCGACAACGAACGAACCTCATGACGTGGGACGGGAGAAAGCGAATCCATAAATAATAAGCATCCCAATTCTGATAAGCATGGTTCTTGCAGAGGAGCTCGAGTGCCTCAAGGCGATCGCGCTCGTGGGCGGGTGCAAGGGGCCGGTCCTCGTCTCATCACAGAGTATCGGCGGGATATTACACGCGAGCCCGCAGACCGCATCGCGCCGGATCCGGGCACTCGAAGGCCAGGCTCTTATCACCCGCACGATGAGCCCGGAGGGCCAGCACATAACGGTCAGCCGGCGCGGGGAGGAGACGCTCCGGCGTGAATACGCGGACTACTGCCGACTCTTCTCGCACGATGGCGCGCGGTATGTATTATCCGGCGCCGTAATAACCGGTCTTGGCGAGGGGCGCTACTACATGAGCCTCGAACCCTACCGGAAACAGTTCCTTCTCCACCTTGGCTTCGAACCATATCCCGGGACGCTCAATCTCCGGCTCGCGGGCCCGAGTATCCCGATGAGGAAGAAACTGGAGCCGCTGGACTGGATCACGATCCATGGCTTTACCGCGGAAGGGCGGACGTTCGGGGATGTCCGCTGCCTGCCCTGCCGGATCGATGACATCCCGTGCGGGATTGTGGTGCCGGGACGGACCCATTACCCGGAAGATATCATCGAAGTGATCGCGGCCGTGGGGCTCCGTGATGCCCTGAATATTCGTGAGAACGATACCGTGAACGTGGAGGTTGCGCATGATTGATGAAGCACTGGCAGCATTACGGGACGGCAGGTTTATCCTGCTCTATGATTTTGACGACCGCGAGGGGGAGACGGATATGGCAATCCGGGCGGATGCGGTCACGCCCCGGCACATTATGAGGATGCGGAAGGACGGAGGCGGCCTTATCTGTACGGCGGTGGATCCCCTTGCGGCAGAACGCTTGGGTCTCCCGTTTGCAAGCGACGTCCTCAGGAATACCCTCGTCGCTGAGCACGAGGGGGACATCCCGTACGACCGGAAGAACCATTCCTCGTTCTCGCTCTGGGTGAACCACCGGAATACTTTTACCGGCATCACCGACCGCGACCGGGCGCTCACGATAACCGCGGTTGCCGAACAGGTTAAAAAGTCCCTGAATGGCGGTGGCACCCGGTTCGATGCCCTGTTCAGGACCCCCGGGCATTGTGCCCTCTTGCGGGCGGCGGATAACCTGCTCGACCAGCGGAAAGGGCAGACGGAGCTCTCGATTGCGCTTGCCCGTATGGCGGAGGTCACGCCGGCGATTACGATCTGCGAAATGCTGGATGACGAGTCGGGTTATGCGCTCTCCAAAGCAGATGCACAGGCTTACGCCAGAAAGCACCGGCTGGTCTTTATCGAGGGCCGGGAAGTGTTGGAGCGGTGGCAGGCCACGCCCCGCTCATAACCAATAACCACGGAACCTCCCGGTCACTTTTTTGCCAGTTTTTATGCATCTCTTTTTCCGTCACTGGATTGCAAGCTGCAGTGGGGGCGACCCGCTCAGGCCAGGGGCAGTTATCGTTTTTACCGGAGATATTTGCAAACTGTCGTCAACAGTCACCGTTAGGCATCAATGAGGTCTTTAAAAAAAAGGTTGAATCCGGAAAAACTTACATCCTGACCTGCGCCAGCGCATCGTAAGCAGTCTTCCGGAATACCGTGGGATCCATGGCGGGGTACTGTTCTTTTGTCTTGACAACGTCGGGCGCCGTGCCAGCCGTGAATGCGTCGATCCGGTCAAGGGTATGTGCTGCTGTGTCCAGTATCCAGAGGTCGCGGGTCTCCCGGTCAACAACGGTGATGGACTCGACCCGTACGGAAATCGTGTATGCCCCGTCCGGTTTCTGGTAGAGGTTGGGTTTTCCGATCACCGCAACAAACGACGGCGGCTCGATCTTCGCGAGCTGCTGCATCGCTTCCGGCTGGTAGCTCCCCGCCATGATATAAAAGGTGCCGGTCGGGTCGACTATGCGGCCCCGGTAGAAGATGTTCTGCTCGCCCTGCCGCTGCTTCTCGGTGAGCGTCCCTACAAGGAAGATCCGGTTGGAGCGTTCGCCGGTCGGCAGGAGCACAAACGTGGGGCTCTTCTCGTCATCACCTTCCTTGAACTGGTACCGGCATTCCCTGAGTTCCGCGGCAAAGACCCGCCGTGCCGGTTCGCGCTCGAACCCTCCTTCGCGCCGGTCCATGTCCCGGGTGCCGTTGCTCATGGTGCACCCCCGGCGCGGTTCAGGAGCGCGGTATGCTCCCCGCTTGCAAAGGCAAGGCGCTCGCAGGTATTAACCAGCAGCCGGTTGTCGATCTCCCTGCCGCGGCAGACCACGTACCGCCCGAGCAGCATCTCCCGCATGCGGAGGAAGACCTCGTCCATACCGAGCGGGTTGTTCTCCGCAATCTCCTTTGCCGTATCAAGGGTGATACCGGTCAGCGATTCAACTACGTCGCGCCTGAGCAGAATATTGTATGTCTTCTCACCATCGTCAAGCCAGCCCTTGATCCGCAGGTCATACACGAAGTTGGGCTGGATCTCATGGATCGGGCAGTAATTCTGGCGCGAGAGCGCACGGTTGCAGCCCTCCACCGGGCAGCGCTTGATGATGCCGGAGCCGGGCGCGATATGCACGATTGCACCCCGGATAGATGTCTCGCCGCCGCTCACCGGGCCGATATCGCCTTCCTCCAGCATGATCGTCGCGGTATTGAGATTGAGCGAGAGCCTGCCGTTATATTCATCCACCTGCGCATAGAAGATGGAATAGACCGAGCCGGTCGCGAGCTTCTCTTTTCCCGGTTCCTTCCAGATCACGAACTTGATCGTCCCGCTCTCGTCGCCCAGCAGGCCGGACTGGAGCATACGGTCATGGGTGGTGTCCCATTCCTGGATCACCTTGGCCCGGACGCTGCCGATACCAGGCCTAATGTCGCGGATGGGGACGGGTACCGGGATGAGCGGTTCGGTAGTTTTGAGTTCCTTGACCGAGGTCCCCGAATGCACCTTGAGATTAGGGACACCCTTATACTCATCCACCACGGCCGATTCTATCCGGTACCAGGAACCGCTCTCCATCTTTGGGGTGTTCGATTTTGCCCAGACTACAAACCGTATCGCGCCGGAATCATCGGCAAGGATCCCACTCTGGGCAATTGCCGGTGACGCCGGTGCCGAAAGTGTGACAACCTTTCCCTCGATGCTCACCCACTCGCCGGGTGCGGCCTCCGCGATCTTCCTCTGTTCTTTCGCGCCACCGCCGCCCCCGCTGCCGGTGCCCATGGACGGGAGGTTGAACTCTTTAGCCAGTTCATTGGTCACGCTGCGTTCGGCCTCGGAAGGCTGGACACCGAACTCGTCAACGAGCCGGCGTAGTTTACCCTCGATCTTCTGGCGGTCGACGCTCTGTCCTTTCTGTGAAAACTTACGGGAGATTCTGTCTGCTGCTTCGGAAAAATCCATACTTACATCTCCAAAGATACATCGGATCTCATCATGGGTATATATTGCGAACCGTGCGTGGCGAAAGTAAACCGCCGCGATGGTGAGTTTTATGTCACCCGGGGGCAACTAAGTGATACTATGGCTGAATTAACCGCTGATTCCACAATTTTTGACCTTCTGAAGGCAAAACCGGAAGCGAGCGAAGCGCTGTTCAGTTTCGGTATGGGTTGCGTCGGCTGCGCTATCGCCCGCGGCGAGACCATTCGCGAGGCAGCGGAGGCCCACGGCATTCCGTTGCCCGAACTCCTCAAGGCGCTTGGCATAAAAGAGTGAATGATGGCACTCTTTTTGGCGTGCTCCTTTTGTCGCTTGCAATAAAGGAGTGAATGCTCTCTCTTTTTTTCATGCCCTTTGTATTGCCCGAAAAAAAAAGATACGTAATCTCCAATTTTTAACGTGCTCGTTCAGTTGCATAAAACCGGGGGTTATCCCGGTTTCACGCTATCCCACGATGCTCCGGACCCTGATGTCACGGAAGCTTCGCGTCTTTTCTGTTCTTTTCGTATACCTGCTTCAGTTCTTTCAGGGTCGCCCCCGGGAAGCGTTTGAGGTAATCGGCCACGACCGGCTCGTGGAGCAGCGCGCAGCGGGCGCAGTTCCATACGCTGCCATGGTTCGAACTTTCGGTCCATTGTCCAAGGCTCTCATCGCCGCAGGGATAGAATGGGCAGTAGCAGAAATCGCACCGCTGACCCGGGAAATGGCAGGGGTAGTAGGGGCAGTTGACCGGCGTCCATTCGACCCAGTGCTCACCTCCGAACCGGCTGAAGATAAAAAAAGTGGGGGCATCCTGCCGGACCTTGCCTTCATACCGCGCAAGTGCTTCCGGCACGCCTTTCATCACCGCATCCCTCACACGCCGCCCGGGCTCCGTTAGACGCCCGGCATACCGGTGCTTCACCCCCCCCTCGCAAGCGGCGATGACGGCATCCGTGGGGGTGCCGGAGAGGGAGCGCCCCATCGCAAGGAGGGCCTCTGTTTTGGCTTCGGTCGCGACCATGATCGTTTCCAGCAGGGCTGCATCCTCCATCCCTTCGCCGCTGTACACGATGATATTGATGGTTCCCGGGTCTTCGGGGGGATTCGCACGGATGCCGGCAGTGACAAAGACCGTGATAAAATCGTACTGGAGGACGCAGAGGTCCTGTACCGGGACTGCGGTCAGCAGGCCGAATACGTCATGGTCAATGCCGGCCCGTGCGGTAACCAGTTCGATCTCCTTCTCCGGGTCGTCCCGGCTCCATCCTTTTGGCACCGTATGGATGATCAGGGTCGGGACGCTCCGGATGCCGCCGCAGACACCCGTACTTGCGGCGCGGAACGCACCGCGGATATACAACGTCGTCTCATCCGAAAAATATCTCATCTCCCGCCTTCCTTCCATCAGGTCTTTTCTTTTCTAATCCGGATGGGGCACTTATCTTCCGGTGCGCCCCTCCACTCACGCAGGTTCACGGGGTCCCACCACGTTTTCCGGGATCGCAAACCCCGTCCTGATCGATGCGATCCTCAAGGATGGTGGAGCCCGGGTGCGCATAAATCCTCCCTGCAGCAGGTGTCAGGGAAACTGCTCACGGCCGGAGGGGGTGGGCGGCCGCCGGTACATGTTCCGCGCTGGTGATATCCTGGACGATACCGTTGATAAAGACCGGGTTGCTCCCCTCGCTGAACTCCGCGAGCGCCGTGACGCTGACGGTGACGGGAGTACCGTCCTTCCTGACAAGATGCAGGATGCGGTTTTTGACGAAACCGCTCCTTCGCAGTTCTTCGAGAAGTTCTTTTCTCCCATCCGGTTTCGAAAAGATATCCACGACATGGATCCCTTTGAGGTCCGGAAGCGATCCATACCCAAGGATGTCAAGAAGCGCTGTGTTGCCCCAGACAAACCTCCCGGCAACATCGCCGGTGCTTCGGTAGATCCCGATATTGAGATCCTCGACAAGCGTTCGGTACTTCTCTTCCTGTTCGCGCACATGCTCCTCGCGTTTCTCGCGCGTGATGTCCCAGACGATCGATGACGCGCCGGCAACCGACCCGTCTTCTGCCCGTATCGGGCAGATGGTGATCGCGGCATCGAACGGGACACCGCCTTTTTTGAGCATTTCCATTCCATGGCGCTGCACGCAGTCGCCGCGATCTACGCTCGCAAGGAGGGCGTCCGCGTCAGCGGCATGACCGGGCGAAACGAGCATATGGAGCGGCTGGTCGAGCACTTCCTGTTCGGCGTATCCGTACAGCCGTTTGGCAGCAGGATTCCAGTTCGCAATCAGACCTTCACGGGAACTGCCAATGATCGCTTCACCCACAGATCGGACAATTCCCCGGTACCGTGCCTCGCTGATCTCCAGCCTCTGCTGGTAGGTCTTCTGAGGGGTAACATCCTCGATGATAAACGTCCACCCCTGTCCCCCGTCTTCGAATGCGGTCGGCACCCGCTTGATGCGGAAATAGCGCAGTTCTCCTCTCACCACGACACTTCGCTCGGTGACGCTTTCTTCGCCAACACGAGGTATTCTCTCCGGAAGGCTCAGGTCAAGGCCGCGGATGAAGGGGTTCGCGATCTCCCCGATCCGTTTCCCGATCATCGCCTCCCGTTTCTCGTCCGCAAAAAGGGGTACCTGTTCGTTGAGCTGGACGATCTGCTGGTCGGAACCGACCATGATGACGAGATCCGATGAAAACTCAAGCAGCGCGGAGACCGGCACACGCTGCGAGAGGAAGTATACCCTGGCAGCACCGATCATCTGCATCTCCACTTGGCCGGAGATCAGGAGCATGTCAAGGTATTTTGCCGCGAGGTTCCTGTTCATCTTTACCCCGTGTGCGAGGTCCGAGATGGTCATTCCCCTCGGGTGCCATTTGAGCTCCCGCTTGATCCGGGCGACCCTCTCTTGGTCGAGGACTGCCATAGGAGATACTGGAATAGCACCCTTTATAAGTGATTGCATATTTATAAGACTCCCCCGCAGGGACAACCAGATCAGGATTTTTCCCCATTGGCTGTGATTTTTGTTCCTGCTCCCGTCTGTAATGACTCATCTGCATTGCAGTCTGCACGGCACAGTCTGGTTGCACATGTTGAGGCAACACAGGTGTGCAAATTCTTAATCTCCCTTCGGTTAACGTGGGTATCGGCCACGGGATTCCTTATCGGAAAAATCGTGGCATGATGGGATGATCATGATGCAGTTTATCAACGGCAACGGAATTCCGCTCGAAGCACAGCATTTCTACCGCAAGGCACTCTCCCTTTCGATGGAGGGGAAAAAAGAAGAAGCGCTGAATGACTTCCGGCGGGCAGTAGTTATTGCTCCCCGGTTCTGTAAGGCATTGAACGCGATGGGAAACTGCCTTGACGAACTCGAGCGGTATGACGAGGCAGTGAGGAAATTTGACAAGGTCATCGAGATCGATCCGCACCATGCGGAGGCGCGGCTCAAACGGGAGATGATCCGGAACAAAACCAGTTTTTCCAGGTTGCTGCAGCAGGGCCGGTAATTCACGCTGTAGTCCCACCGGATCGAAATAATCAACGCGAATTTTGAATGGACTGATCGGGCAGTTGCACTCGTCAGGTTTTAAAAAAGATCAAAAACCATATGGTAGTCTCCTGAAAACCAACGGTATCGGGAGAGCAAAAAACCGACGGAATATCTTACGCGACCGAATACCGGATCCGGTCCTTGAGTTCCTGCTGCTTGCCGGCGTTCCAGCCGGAGACGTCCTGCAGGTACCCGGTCACCCGGCTGATCTGGACTACATCATGGGAGCCGCACTCGGGACAGACCGGCTTGCCGCAGAGGGGGCAGAAGTCGATCCCTGCCTTCATCTCGTGCGTGCAGTGGCAGTTGTCCAGCGGGCACATGATCTCAAGCCTCTCCTCCCCGCAGTTCGGGCAGGGGTTTTCGTCGACGATAAGATGGCACGTGTGGCACTTGTATTTCCGTTCGTTCTCCGGGATATCTTCGAGCCTCTTGTACTTTTTTGCGATTTTCCTTTGCTCTGCGCTCCAATCCATACTACTACATCGCACATGTCCTTAATAAATTTTTAGAACCCGGAGGTTCTGGGAATCGCATTTTCATGGACATACCAGCGCGCATTTTTTAAAGCGGCCGAAAAAGGGGGATCAAACAGGATTGCGTCGCGCCGCCCGGGCGCGGGCATAGCCTTGTGCCGCGGCTGCCGGGTCCGGGGCATCGTAGATCGATCTCCCGACGATGATGCCATCGACGAACGGGGCGACTGCGTCCGCGTCACCGCCCTGTGCACCGATGCCGGGCGAGAGGATCTTCCGCGTGCCGACGATCCCGCGCAGGACCCGCACCCGGTCCGGGCGGGTGGCTGGGGCGATGATCCCGTCCGCACCCGCCACCATGGCATTGGACGCGATCTGTTCCGGGATCCCGCCGGCAAAATATTCCTTCCCGCCCGGGTGGCTCATCTCGGCAATCACGTAACAGGCCCCGCTACGGGCGTGGGCGGCGGTGACGCAGGCCCTGACCGTGTCCGTGCCGGTAAAGCCATGGCAGATGACCGCGGAGAACCCCGCGTCAAAGGCCGCGGTGCAGATAAGCCCGCTGGTATTGGGTATATCCGCGACCTTGAAGTCGGCGATGAGCGGCAGGTGCTCCCGCGCAAGCTCGTGTGCGATGCCAAGGCCGCAGGAGAGGGCGAGGGGATAGCCGATCTTGATCGCGTCGATATACGGGGCGCACGCGTGGGCGATCTCAAGCGCCTTCTCCCGTCCGGTCACATCCAGCGCGAGGATGAGCTCAGCCATGGTGCATCCGCTCCATCACGGCAGCGACAAGGACCGGGAGGGTGATGGTCGCGTCGCCGTACACGGTCACCGCCCGGGCCTCCTCGGTGATCTTGCCCCACGAACGGGCCTCGTCCAGCGTCGCACCCGAGAGCCCGCCGAGGTCCGGGCGGTCGCCCGTCAGCTGGATCGCGTAATCAAAGCCGTTCGGGGTCATGAGCATGCTCTGGAGGATGAAGTTCTTGGGCACGCCGCCGCCCACGAGCAGGGCGCCGGCCTTTTGTGCAGTGAAGCACCGGTCCATCAGCGCCGGCATGTCGGCAAACGCGTCCACGGTCACCGTCGCGGTCTGGGAGAAGAGCCAGTACTGGAGCCCGAGCATCGAGTCCTGCACCGCGGGGCAATAGACCGGGATCTCCTTTTGTGCGGCGGTGGCGAGGATACCGGTGCGGAGGTGCGTGCCGATATGGCGGAGGAGCCCGGAGATGGATACCCGGCCCCCCGGTTCGAGTTTACCGTACACTTCCTGCATGAACTTCTCGAAGTGCTCGAAGGCCTCGTTCGGGAGGTATACATCGTAGATCCGGTTGATCTCGTCGTGCCGGAGCTCGACATCGTTGCAGGACGCGGTACCGTGGAAGTGCCGGCACCCGATCGCCTCGATGATGTCGTGGGTGAGGTTTGCGCCGGTCGAAACCAGCACATCGATATGCCCGTCCCGGACGAGATCGCTCACGATCCCACCCATGCCGGCCGGCACCATCGCCCCCGCGAGGCCGAAGAATTTTGTCGCCTGTGTGTCCCGGAGCATCTGCTCGTAGATCTCTGCCGCCTGCCAGAGCGATCCGCCGTTGTATGCGCCGGCCTTTCCCATCGCGTCCACCAGTTCGCCGACCGTCATCTTCGGCTTCAGGTGCACCTGCATGACCGGCTCGTCACAATGGTGTGCCATCGGTATCCGTCCCCGTCTGCTGCACTGGTATTGGCGCTCCGGGCTGATAACATTGCGTCAGAGACCGCTCTTTCCGCCGGCCATTTTTTATCCTTTGCCGGTACATGCGGTACCCGGTGGACTCGTGCCGTTTCCTGCCGGGCATTCGACCGGTCCGGAGCGGGAAGGTCAGGAAAACGAACATGGAACTGAAAGGCCCCAACGTCAAAAGATACCTGAAAAAATTTATCGTTGAGCCGGGGAGCAACGTCCGGTTGAAAAATTACGATGCCGGCTGGGTGCGTCACGAATCGTTCCGGGACGTGAGCGACGGCGAGGTAAAAGACGACCTGAAGGTGAGGCTGGAGAGGGACCGGGCTGCGCTTTACGAGATCCAGAATATTTTTGCCGCAGCGCACCAGCACGGTCTTCTCATTATCCTGCAAGGGATGGACACGGCGGGAAAGGACGGCACGATCCGGCACGTGATGTCCGGTGTGAACCCGCAGGGGTGCGAGGTGCATTCGTTCAAGGTCCCGGGCCCGGAAGATCACCTGCATGATTTTCTCTGGCGGTACGGGAAGGTGCTGCCCGGGCGCGGGATGATCGGCATCTTCAACCGTTCCTACTACGAGGATGTGCTCGTGGTCCGGGTGCACCCGGAGCGCATGGAGGAGCTCCCCGGAGCGATCGGCCCGGCCTCCGGCGGGTTCTGGGACGGGAGGTACAAGGATATCAACGCCTTCGAGAAGCACTTGGTGCGGAACGGCACGGTCGTACTGAAATTCTTCCTCCACATCTCAAAGGACGAGCAGAAGCGGCGGCTGCTGAACCGGCTTGATCACGAGGAAAAGTACTGGAAGTTCTCGGTATCGGATATTACGGAACGGCAGTACTGGGACCGGTACATAGATGTCTACGAGGAGATGCTCGGCGCGACCTCGACCAAGTATGCCCCGTGGTTCATTGTGCCGGCTGACTACAAGTGGATGACCCGCACCTTTGTCGCTGACGCAATAATCTCTGCCATGAGAGGTCTTCGCCTTTCGTACCCGAAGATTCCCGATGAACAGATGCGGCACCTGATGGAAGCGAGAAAAGAGCTCGAAAAGGAATGAGCTGAGAACCGTGGGGAAACGGTACATATCCTCTTAACAATCTTCAGGAAAACAGTCAGAACAGGTAACCAACGCATTTAATCAATTCTTGATACCAGCATTTTCATCACACGCAAACACATTTATCCGCTCGGGATATCGTGTATACGTGTTGAATTGGTGATTGTTATTGAGTTGTCACCAAAAAATTTTACCATGACCAGAAGAATGAACTGATGGTGCCGTATGGCAGCGACGTTTGATCCATCTGTCCTTGGCATTTTTGTCTTCGGGCTGATTGCCGGCATCTGCCCCTGCAACAGCGTGCTCTGCCTTGGGCTGATCGGGTACCTGACCGGCGGGAATACGCAGTTGTCACCTCTTAATATCCTGAAACTGGCCGTGTCCTTTTGCCTCGGGACGGTTATCGTGCTGTTGCCGCTCGGCATGATCGCGGGTTTTGTCGGGAGATATCTGTTATTCCTCAACAGCACCGTTGCGTGGTCGATTGGAGGTGCATTGATGATTCTCATGGGGCTGCAGCTCCTCCATGTCTACAAGCCGCCCATCCGGAGCATCTTCAATTTCTTCCGGGTCCCCGTGTCGTACACGGTGACGGGCGCGTTCCTGCTCGGGCTCTCGTTCGGGGCGATCACCGTGGGACGGGGTGCCCCGATGCTGATTATCGTGCTGACCTGGATTGCTCTCTACCAGACCGCACTGCAGGGACTTTTCACCATGCTGGTCTACGGTATGGGGCTGAGCATCCCGCTGATCGCGATCAGCTCCGTGGGCGGCACTGTCGGCAAGACGATCAAGGAGAAGGCACGGGTCAGCGGGGACGCATTCGACAGGATTATTGGCATCCTGATCATCGCAATTGGCATTTATTTCTTTTACCTCGCGCTCCAGTGAATCCGCAGATTCCCGTCCCTCCCATGCGTCTGCAACTATAAGGGAAAGATAGATGCTGGCCGGATCGCCTATCTATCATACGAGAGGCGCAAAAGCCGCATGCCGGCACCCCAGGCAGTCATCGATCTGATCCAGCGGTACGAGTTCAACCGCATCGTCTATCATAAAGGCCAGAAGAACGAGACGGAGCTGCGCCGCGAATTTCTCGATCCGTTTTTCCGTGCGCTCGGTTGGGACGTGGACAACAACAAGGGGTACTCCGAGGCCTACAAGGAGGTCGCCCACGAAGACCCGATCCAGATCCGGGGGCAGACAAAGTTTATCGATTACTCCTTCCGTATCGGCGGTGCACGGAAGTTCATTTGCGAGGCGAAGAAGCCGTCTGTTGCTATCGGCGACGATCTCGATGCCGCAATCCAGCTGCGCCGGTACGCGTGGAATGCGAAACTGAAACTCTCGATCCTGACGAACTTCGAGGAGTTTGCGGTCTATGACTGCAACGTCCCGATCCGGAAAGAGGACACGGCCGCGACTGCCCGGATCGCGCACTTTCCCTATACCGAATACGAGGAGCGGTGGGACCGGATTGCCGCCGTCTTCTCGCCCGAAGCGATCCTCAAAGGAACGTACGACCGGTATGTCGAGACTTACGGCGAGAAGCACGGGACTGCGGGGGTAGACGAAAAATTCCTCGAAGATATCGAGGCATGGAGGCTGCACCTTGCCCGGAACATCGCCCTGCGCAATGCCGCCCTCACGGTCGAGCAGCTGAATACGGCCGTCCAGCTGATCATCGACCGGATCATCTTCCTGCGCATCTGCGAGGACCGGGGTATCGAGCACTACGAGACGCTGCGATCGATTATCGAAGGCGACGATGTGTACCAGCGGCTCTCCGGACAGTTCCGGCATGCGGACGACAAATACAATTCCGGGCTGTTCCATTTCTCGGAAGAAGCCGGATGGGACGAGATGCCGGACACGCTGACACCGGGGCTCATAATCGATGACAACGTGCTGAAAAATATTGTCCGGAACCTCTACTACCCGGACAGCCCGTACGAGTTCTCGGTGATCCCGACCGAGATCCTCGGGCAGGTATACGAGCAGTTCCTCGGCAAGGTGATCCGGCTGACCGCGGCGCACCGGGCGGATGTCGAGGACAAGCCGGAAGTGCGGAAGGCGGGCGGAGTCTTCTATACGCCGGCATATATCGTGGACTACATCGTGAAACAGACCGTGCGGGAACTCGTGAAGGGCAAAACCCCCCGCGAGGTTGCCTCGCTCCGTGTCCTCGATCCGGCCTGCGGTTCCGGCTCCTTTTTGCTCGGGGCATACCAGCTGCTGCTCGACTGGCACCGGGACTGGTATATCGAACACCTCGTGCCGGTGCTTGCAGATCACCCGGCAACCTCGCCGGAAGTCCGGGCGCTTCTGCCGGAACCGGTGGCACCGGGGAAAAGAGGAACGGCCGGCTGCGAGAACGACCTGCCGATCTACAAGAAGTGCACTGCCGACCCCTCAAAGCTGCGCAGCGACTGGCGCCTGACGACCGCGGAGCGCAAGCGTATCCTCCTCAACAATATCCATGGTGTTGATATCGACCCGCAGGCGGTGGAGGTGACGAAGCTCTCGCTTTTATTAAAAGTGCTGGAGGAGGAGAACGAGGAGAATGTCGCACGGCAGCTCAAGCTCTTCGCGGAGCGGGCGCTCCCTTCCCTCCACCACAACATCCGCTGCGGAAACTCGCTGGTCGCACCGGACTACTTCGATCTCAAGCAGGTGCACCCGTTCAACCTTGACGAGCGCAAACGGGTCAATCCGTTCGACTGGCACGCCGGGTTCCCGGACGTGATGAAGGCGGGCGGTTTCGATGTCGTGATCGGCAACCCGCCCTACGTCCGGCAGGAATCGCTCAGGGAACAAAAGGAATACTACCAGTCGCGCTACGCGGTCTACCAGGGCACCGCGGATCTCTACGCGTACTTCATCGAAAAGGGCATCTCGCTCCTGCGCCCCGGCGGGATCTTCTCGTACATCGTGGCGAACAAGTGGATGCGGGCGAACTACGGAAAACCGCTCCGGAAGTTCCTCAAGACAAAGCAGATCGAGGAGATCGTGGACTTCGGCGATCTCCCGGTCTTTAAAGACGTAACCACGTACCCCTGCATCCTCCGGGTCTCCAACACCGCACCGTCCCACGAGTTCTGCGTCTCGAAGGTGGAGACGCTCAACTTCCCCGATCTCGCGGACTACGTGAGTACGCACCGGCACCCCATCGACCAACGCGCACTCACAGACGGCGGCTGGACGCTGGGCGACAAGCGGACGGAGAATTTACTGAAAAAATTGCAGGGCGTGGGGAGGCCGCTTGAAGAGTACGTGATGGGTGGGATTTATTTTGGCATCAAAACCGGATTAAATAGCGCATTCATAATTGATGAAAAAATGAAAAACCGGTTGATCGAGGAAGATAAAAAAAGTGCTGAATTAATTAAACCATTCTTAGTTGGAAAAGACATCAAACGATATGAGCCACTCAAAGCAGAGAAATATCTGGTTTTAATACCAAAAGGCTGGACGAACACTCAATCTGGCGATGCGAAAAATAAATGGAAATGGCTAAAAGATAATTATCCGGCAATTGCCCTTCACCTTGAACCTTTTTCAATACAAGGAGAAGGACGAACCGATAAAGGTGATTATTGGTGGGAATTACGCGCCTGTGAATATTATGGAGAATTTGAAAAACAGAAAATATTCTATCCGGACATAGCGCCACGAGGGTACTTTACGTATGACGATTCTGGGAATTATTACTGCGCAAATTCGTGTTATTTCATCGCCAGTAATCAAAAATATTTACTCGGGATTCTGGACTCGAAACTCATCACATTTTATTACAGCAAAATTGCGGCATTGATTCGCGGGGGCTATCTAAGATTCTTCACACAGGATATCGCAAGACTCCCCATCTACACCCCAGACTTCGACAACATCGCAGACAAAACCCGGCACGACAAGATGGTTGCGCTTGTCACGCAGATGCTTTCGTTGCACCAGTATTTGCCGCAGGTCAAGACGGATCAGGAGCGCCGGCTCGTGCAGCAGGGGATCGATGCGACGGATGTGCAGATTGACGCACTGGTGTACGAGCTGTATGGGCTGACGGAGGAGGAAATTACCGTCGTAGAATCCGCTTTTCCGACGGTAAAACCTCCGTCGTAAAAAAAACGTTCACCAAGCCCTCCGGTTTGCCGATCTCAGGCCGGATCGAGCTAAACCACATCCCCCAAAAAAGGAGCCTTAGAACGCTGCTATTTTGCAGGTTTTTCGTCATCATTACAGGCAGATTTTGACAAACGAATCGTTTTAATCAATATTTTCCGTGGGCGTGGACACCGTTTCCACTCCAGCCAAAAATCGGGATCGCCGGATTGGCAATCCGGGCATTTTACGGGGTTTTCTGGCAGGCCCCAAGGGATCTATCTTAATCTCCGCCATCTCTCCCCCTCCGGGATGGAGAACCTCCTGAATTCCCATTCCTCGATCGGAGGATACATTCATAGATCCTTAAAGACTTGGCAAGGGGTTAAATCCAGAAGGTTCTGTCTCTTGACATGGACATTTTCAAATGCCCCACGAAAAGCCAAAATGAGGAAAATTTTCTGTCATCACAGTTTTCCCTCACCACCATCTTTGGAGGGAACCGACTGAGCAGATTCCAATAATGATAACTTCTGCTCATGCCATTTTTTCATGACCTCCAGTGGGTAGATGATGATATTGCGCTCTGTCTTCCACTTCTCTTCATCATAATGGGGGTTGACATACCCTTCGATAACATTGAAGCCAAGTTCGCCAACAACATCGCTCAGAATAATGAAACGCCGCCATTCCCGCTCATCCTGCGTCCGCACCCAGAGTTCGCGCAGCACATGGGATGGCATCTTGAGATTGCGCAATCCTTCGATCTCGTCCGGAAAAAATTTTTCCGCGGGTTTTTTGTCATCGATGGCATAGCGGACTTTTTTCACTTTCACCACCGAGATCACCATATCACGGAATATGAACGCGTCAAATGGAAATGCTGCATCTGTGTTTTTGCACCAGCAGTATCCCATTTTCTCTGCACAGGCCTTCGCCTCCGCAATGGTTGTTGTCGGTCGTCTTCCCCTCATTGAATCTCCCTGAAAATTCTGCATGCTGCTGGTTTTTTGATTCTAAAAAGAAAGAAGGGGAAGGGGATATGCTTTCTGTTCTGGAATTTTTTTACGGTTTGGGGACTGGGAAAAACGTTTAGTTGATGGTGAGTCCCTGTTCAACCGCTGACTCCGGCACCGTGAACGTGGTGGTGGTGCCTTCGATCTGGTACGGGCCGGTCGCGGTTACCGGGTACGGGTTACCGCTCGTTGCATAGGGAACAATAAATTCCCCGTTGACGCTCTCCTGCCGGTACGTGAAGTTCCTGCCCTGGTTGGTCATGAGAGGGATATCGATGATGCCGTTCCCCTTGATGTGAGCGCCCTTGACGTATTCAAAGATCTTCACGTACTTCACATCGCTCGTATTTGTCGTCAGCACATCGGTCGGGGACTCATGGATGAGGCGGTAATGGCTTAATGCCGGAATGGTATCCAGGGGCTGGACGATCGAGGTGCCGAGAACGGTCGCATGGTACCCCGACGGGGCATTCTGGTTATACTGTTCTGCCCGGACCGCCGCATCGGTCACGTTCATCGCTACGGCATTCGTGATCACCGGAAGCGAGAGATGCGTGACATCCGGATCCGCATACTCGATGTAGTACGCAGAGGTCGCCGGGGTCATGGACCCGTCAAAGTTATGGAGCCGGGAGACCATCGTCTGGTAGTACGGCTCCTCCATAAGAAGAACGGAACTATAACTGTTGGGGTTGGACTGGCTCGGGTAGAACATGTCTGTCTGGTACGGGGCGCCGGCCACCGTAGTATTGTACCAGGTCGCCATCGCCCAGAACTTGCCGGTGTCCATATCATAATCGGTGATCACGTACCGTGTACCATCGGCATCCAGAATGGCATTTGCGGTATCCTCGGAGGTGGACATGAAATACGCCGCTGACCCGTCAGGACCGGTAACGCCCTGCTGGAACGGGTTGGCATTCGGGATGCGTTTTGCGATGTAGGTGATCATGTGCCCATAGTCCCACCATGACATGATCCCGTACGCGGTGGCGGGATACCGGAAGGTGTTCTGGTCATAGATCGTATAATAGTTCACGCCGGTATCCGGCGTGTTGTTGCCCAGCCATTCGAGCGATTCCTTCCAGTCCTGGTTCATCGCGTTGACGCCGCTCGACCCGATGAGATAATTGTAGGAAACGGATGTATACACAAAGAGAAGACCAAGACAGAATACGATAACAACAACCGCGAGGACCGGGTAGTCCAATTTCGGGGGGCTGCCCGGGCCTTTCTTTTGCTTTGGCTTTTTGCCCCGGCGTGGTTCATCCTTCTTCCCCTCTTTTGTCCTCTCTGGTCCAGCAGGGGAGATGGTACCCGAGGTCAGCCGGCAGAGATCCCCCCATCCCCTCTCGAAAACGAAGTGGATGAATACGGCCGAGAGCAGCGCGATGACGACTGCAAGGTAATACTCGTACCGGACATGCTGCCATGTCGAGAATAAAATGATGAACGACCAGACCAGCGCAAAGATCTCCTGGGGGCGTTCCTGCCTGAAATTATTGTAGAGCGTGACAAGCATCCCGCCAGCCATCAGGAGGAGCCCGTAGTTGAACGAAGTCCATGCCTCAGCCAGTGTCCAGGCCCTCGCGTCCTCGACGGTCTGGGTCACGGATGGCTGCCCATAAAATGCGTAGAGGTCGTTGACAAATAACGTGTAGAGATGGGGGGCTGCAACATAGAGAAGTGTGATAAAAAGGACTCCACAGCCGATGATCACGAGAGGGTAAGTGTATCTTCTCTGTTTTTTTAGGAACCGAGCAAGGAGGTACAGCAGGACTGTCGCGCCGATCAGCAAGAGATATGCATACACGTGGGCGACGGAATAAGTCGAGAGTTCCAGACCGGGGTCTTTGAACCCGAATATCACCAGCCCGACTGTCGCAATTGCAAAGATGATGATGTTTGCCACCAGCAGGTATTCGCTCGACCTCCCGCGATAAAAATCGAAGACGAACTGGACGAGGGTGAAAACGCCGACGATGAGCGCAAACAGGATCATGGTCGGCATCAGAAAGAGGCCGAGCAGGTACGCGATCCCCGCGAGGACTGACAGAAATGCGGTCTTCTTCCATGTGCTGAAATCACCAAGGTTGATCGTTGTCCCTTTCTCCGAGATCAGGATGTACAGGTAGGCGAGACAGAACAGGGTGGAAAAGAGCACCTCGCCATCCCGATGGTTGAAATACCCATACAGGGAGTAGAGGAAGAAGGTACCAGAAACGACCGCGGTGAATCCGGAAGCCAGAAGCCCGGTCTTCCAGTCGCCGAATGCCTTCCCGATGAAGTACATCAGGGCGACCGTTGCGGTGGCGAACAGGGGGGTCACCCATAGGCATACCCCGATGATCTCCGGCCGGGTGACCGCCCCGGCGATCGTGCACAAAATCCCGGCAATGCAGATGGTGAGCGGGCCCCAGTAGATCATCGTCCCGTGCGGGAAATTAGTCATCGGGTCGAACCAGGCATACTGGAAGTGATTGGCAAGGAAGAGTTCGACCAGCCGCAGGTCGTACTGGGGGTCATCCATGGCCACCATCGAGAGGATATCGGTATGACCCATGGTGAGCATGGGGAGCAGGCGCAGGAGAAGGGCAAAAAGGGCAAAAAGGCTGACGAGGCCAATAACCAGCAATCTCCGGTGGGTTTTAAGGATAGAACAGTTCACCGCACAACACCCGGTTGAATACAGCTGATGTATACTATACTATACAATAATTTTGGATCGCTTGGCAATTATAGACTTTGGTTACTTGAAACATCGTAAAAGGTGCAAAAGGATTGGTGAAGGAATATTTTCAATGCACTATTACAGGATTTCCATTCAGGAGACGTGCCTCCCGGCACCAGTCTTGCCGGAGTGCCAATGGTTCCGAATATCCGGGGGAACTGGATGTTGCTGCCATGAGGGTCAGCAAAAACCCCGGGACACCGGCACTCCACGGGGACTAGGTGGTTTCCCCAATAAGGCGGATGAGGTTTTCCCTTCCCTTTCTTATCTTCTGGATAATCCCCCGCCGGTGGAGATCGTTGAGCGTGGAACTCACGGTGGATTTTGGCATGCCGAGGACTTTTACGATCTCGGACTGGAACTGTTCCCCGCCATGTGCTTTGAGCAGCTGGATGATCCTCTCTTCGAGACTGAGCATCTCGGCCTCGGAAAGCTGGGTTGGCATATCTTCAGGTTCATCCGGCAGGTCCTCCGGAACAACCTTTTGTCTTCTCTTCCAGTATACCACGAAACCGGTCGTGGCAATGATGATGGCAATGAGCCCGATGACAACTGGCAGGAAGGGGAATACCGGCCCCGCCAGCACGATCCGCGGTTCTCCGGGCCCGAAAGATCGCAGGCCATACCAGACAAGCTGGTTGCCGGTCTGCTGATCGGGGCCCGGATCTGCTGCTGTTACGGTATAGCCGCGGGGGTACTGGACGATGAGCGTGGAGTCCTTGTCCAGGTACAGCCCACCGGCAAACGCATCGCCGGCAGTAAGGCCGCTGTCAGCTACGGCAAAGTTCATCCAGGAGAACGAGTAGGTGACAACCCCGAATTTTCCGGTCGGGGACGTCTGGATGACAGCATTGCCGGAAAAATTGTCCACCGTCATCTGTCGGGATGTACCGGTGGCCGCCTGAGCAGCGGAACGCTGCATCAGGTCTTCCAGCTGGGGGAGATAGACGGAGTTGAGGTCGCTGGAGTAATTTTCAAAATTATTCAGGTCATCATCGGTGACAATGGGGGTGCGGTACTCCACTGTCCAAAGCGCCGAACCGTCCTGCCGCAGGGCGATGGTGTACGTGGTGGTGTACTCCGTTGCTGGTGCCGCCCATGCTACCGGCAGGGTTAAGATCAGGAACAGGACTGCAATAGCCAGGACCCGGTACCAGTTCAGCCTATCCATAATGCGCCTTGCTGTTGATCGTTATCATATCCCATATAAAAAATACATGACCGGTTTTATATTACCGGTTGCTGACTCGGATGGTGATGTTATGGGTTGCGATACCTGGTTTCCAGGTTTCCATTCCGGTAGGTGTTCCCGTTAATAATCCTGTTGCTGTTGCCGGTCCAGCTGCCGCTTCCGTTCCGGTTTTCCTGCCCGTTTGAAGGGGACTGGCCGTGGTTGGGCAGTACCTGCCCCTCCTGCCGGTGCTGGTCCTGCCAGGACTGATTCGTTTGCATAGCGGGCTGCACGTTTCCGTTTCCCGTGTGCCCGGAAGTGTCCCTATTCTGGTTCCATGTCTCCGGAACTCCCTTGTTCGCATTCGAGCCGGTCTGTCCCTGTACATATGCCGGGATGGTCCGGTTCTGTGCGACGGGTATCACGCGTACCGGTTGGAACCATATCCGGTGATCGGCGTCCTGGGTGCGGTCGAACCGTACCTCTGTCCTCTGCTCAAACCGCTGTTCGAGGTCCTGGCTGTTGTTGTACGCCCGTGCCAGGCCCGGGATGTCGGGATGCGAGTCCATGAGCTTTTCCAGAAGGACCTGGTGGCTCAGGATCATCTGCTGCGCATGCACAAGGGCGGGGTTTACCTCTGCCGGGATGTACCCGTTCCCGTTATCCACCGGTGTATATCCATCCTCATTTTGCACCGGTATGTTCACGTTCCCGGTATTTTCGGGCACGTACCCGTTCCCGGTATTGGCCGGTATGTTTCCGTTCCCATTATCCACCGGTGTATATCCATTCCCGTTATATACCGGCATGGATCCGCTCCAGTTAGCGTTCCCATTAACGTACGTGCCGTTGTACGCCGGTATATACCCGGTCTCATTGAAGAGTGCGAGGGTTTGCCCGGTCTGGTTCATCTTCTGCCAGTACTGGTCAAGTGCACGATCCGCGGCATCGGTCCTGTTAGCATCAAGTGCCCCCTCCAGTTCGGAAAGGCGGAGGTCTGCCTGGTCAACCTGTTTTTCCAGTCTCTCGCTCTGGTTGAAAGTGAAGGAGTCATCAAGGTTTTCAAACGCAAGCTTGAGCCCATATAGTGAACTGTCCGGGCCGATCGGCCCGTTGTATGGCTGTATGTCGTTTGCAAGCTGCATTCCCTGCGTGCTGGTGGTGTTGTCTGCTGCAACGGTCCCGATAGCGCAGAGCATTCCCAGCGCCACGAGAGCCACCAATATGCCAAATCTGGTTTTCATGGTTTTTCCCTCCATGTTCCGGCATCTGCCGTTTTTAGCTGAATGTTCTTGTTTGGGTGCCTTAAGGGTCGTGACAGTTCCGTTGAATTCCGGTCGTCCGTACGGTTGTGCGGTATCGCGCAATCGTTCCGGATAGTTCAGTTTGCAAATCGGAGCGATTTTATGCGGAAAAAAATTCCGCTCTTTTTTGCGGGAGAATACGTGCCGGACTGGTGCCGGATCGGCCGGGCGCGCGGAAGCGGGGATTACCGGCGGGATGGTTTCAATTGGTAGTAAATTTATCTGGTTTCTGGCAGGCTGACAGGTAGCTTGCCTGGACATACGTTCTCAAAATATCAGATCTTGTAAGAAAACCGACCAGCGCATCCGGTGCTTCTGCCCGTACAACCGGAAGATGATCGAAGTTATGGCTGACCATAATCGCGAGGGCTTTCTCAAGGGTATCTTCCGGATGGACAACAAATGGGGCGGGAGTCATGGCCTGCCGGATGGGAAGGCACAATCCTTCCTCGATATGGACAGATTGAACATCCCGATTCGTGATAATCCCTACTAAGCGGCCGTCTTCGAGTACGGGAAAACCGGTATGCCCGGTTGTCGCTATTACGTCGATGACTTTCGCCGGTTCATCTGATGGGGAGAATGTGATGACAGCTTCCCGCGGGACCATGGCGTCACGGACCAGAATCCGTTCGAGCGTTTCCCGGTCGTATTCCCCACGGTGGGCGCCGGACTGGGCTTTTGTGGGGACCTGCGCGTGGAAGATGGTCGTGTCACCGAGGAACAACTTGGAAACGGCAACAGCTCCCATTGCCGGAACAAGAAGGGTAAAACTGCCGACCATCTCCACGACCATGATCAGAACAGCAATTGGCGCGTTTGCAATCGCACCGAAAAGTGCAATCATACCGACGATAACAAATGCAGGGATAGATTCAGCGGGGACAAGACCCGGCGTGAGCAGGTGCAGGAAGATCCCTATGGCTCCGCCTACAGACGCTCCGATGGCAAGACCCGGACCAAAGACACCGCCACTGCCACCAGAACCGAGCGTTAACGAGGTTGTCAGTATCTTCACGAACGGGAGGAGGAGAAGAACCGCCAAGGGGACCATCGAGTAAATGATGAGCTGGGTGAAGCCGTAGCCTGCCCCCAGTCCGCCAAATCCGAGAATCTCCGCATCAGGTGATATGCTCGCCAGCATGAGTACAAACAACCCGAGAATGAGTGCTCCGGATACTGGTTTGAGGTACTGAGGGGTATGGTACCGGTTGGACAGATCGTTAAACTTCTCCTGTGTCCAGTAAAACGTGAAGATATAGAGAAAACCAAATGCTGCGCAGAAAAATCCGAGAATTAGGAAAAAGGGAAGTTGTTGAATTGTCCAGTTGATTGCCGTAAGCGCAAAAAGGGGGGTGTAACCTTCAAAAAACCCGAATATCCCGTACCCGATAATCGAGGCAAGAAACGCAGGCACAATAGCTTCGGATTCAAAATCCCGGGTATACAGGACCTCTGCCGCGAGAACCGCACCACCAAGCGGGGCTTTAAACATCGTCCCGATCCCGGCGCCGATGCCGGTGGTGAGAGCGATTCGGCGCTCCCGGGGTGTCAGGCCGAGCATATCGCCAACGAGCGACCCGAATCCGGCCGAGATCTGGGCGGCCGGTCCTTCCCTGCCGGCGCTCCCCCCGGTCGAAATCGTGAGGATAGATGTCACCGCTTTCAATAGCGGGATGCGCTTCCGGATCCTTCCATCGGTATGGAAAGCTTGGATTGCCGCATCAGTGCCATCTCCCTCAGCTTCAGGTGCAAACTTAGTCAATAGGATCCCGGAGATAAGGCTGCCAAACAGGAGAATGGGGATCAGGAGAATAAGGGAAGACGGGAGCGACCATTGTGAGATCTGGGCAAGAGTCTCGCCCTCTTTCGGGTAGACGTAGCCGAGAAGGTCCCCCCAGAAAAAGGCCATCGCGATCTTGAGGCCCTCGTAAAAGAGAAGCGCACCAAATCCCGAGATGACACCGATTATGGTAGCGATGAGAACAAGCCGCTTGTAGGGCGATATCCGCTGTGAGAGGTTCGACATGAGGCGTCCCGGCCCTGTTACGAGATGTTTCTTTTCCTATCCCCCTTTAATTTTCCCTCCACGGCAAGGAGTTGAATGCAAAACCGGGCGCGGGACACGGTCAGAATTTGTCCCCGCCTGTTTATGGGTTGTTCACGCGCCGGTTTTTCCTAGTATGTAGTTTTCCCGATCAATCCCGTTTACCACGGCGTTTGAGTTCCCTCACGAGATTTCCGGGATCCCCCTGCATAACGGCTTTGCCAAGTGCCTCCTTGCCGTTGATGGCACTTCGTACCACCCGGGTTTGAGCACCCGGGGGACCTCCTTCACTTCCGGCTCCCGTGCACGCGCCCCGCACTTCCGGCACTTGTACCCTTTATCCTTCCCGGCGCTTGTCATGCGCCTGCCGCACGCGGGGCAGACGGGAGGCCGGATTGTTTTTACCTCCGCCAGCGAGACCACCTGCATCTTCTCGATATTAATACTGCCTTTCTTGTAGCTGCCCGCCACGATCACGGCATCGCCCGGCACGAGCTGGCGCACGATCTCCCGGAAATTTTTCGTCGGCTCGTACGCCATGCACCGGACCTCACGATCACCGTCATGGATAGCAAACGAGACATGACCCCCCGCACCGGTCTCCGGCAGCCCCTGCACGATGCCCCGCACCCGGTACGAGAGCCCTTCGCGGAGGGTTCCGATCGTCCCATCGATAAGGTGGGCGTCGGTCCCCTGGTTGGTGATCCAGATCTGATCGAGCGCCGGCTTCTCGGATTTAACGATTGATCGGGCGACCATTACCCACGACGGACTCTCACCCCGGATGCCGAAGAGTACCGGATCGGGCGTGTGCGGCACACAGACCACCACGCCGTTTGCCACGTCCACCGTGTCCCACGTGTGCGGGAAGGTCGCCGCCTCCGCGGCAAAGAGGCTCTCGCGGTTAACCTCCCGCAGCGTGCCCCACCGTGACGGCTTCCGGTAGACAAGGATCTCGTACGTGGCGTCAGGCAGCACGCTCGCTACCGCTGCCGTCGCCCCGATCAGGCCGCGTCCATTTTTCCAGCCACGGTACCGGGCACCCGCCGCGTCAAGGATGTGTATCGCTTCATCGACTTCGCAGAAATCAGTCACCGCCCGGTAATAAAATACCGGGTCAGGGCGCTGCTCCGTCACGACAAGGCCGGGATTGGTCTTTTCGCAGGAAAAATCGGCAAGTTCCTCTACGATGGCGCATGCTATGGTAAACGCATGATCCGGGTCTCCCTCCACATCCAGCGCGATCGCTGCGTTGCCCCGGGTTTTCCAGGTCACGTTCGGGTTGAGCCGGACGAGCCGGGCCTCCCGCACCCGCATGTGCTCCCGAATCAACCGGCGGGCGAGCACGGCCCCGAGGTAGGTGGTGCACATCCCCACCGGTGAGTCCGTGTCATCGATACCGATCAGCATGTCTATATTAATATATGGACAGGGTATATCCATTTGTAACCGCAATGACCCAGGACCGCCAGCTCCAGCTGGTCACCAGCGTGATGATCACCGCAGGCTTCGAGGTGTCCGAGAAGTTTACTCTCCGCCCGCGCAGCTTCGACCTTATCGCCCGGAACAATGGCATGCTGCTCGTGATCAAGGTCGTCTCGCACATCGATTCGGTGAGCGAAGAGGCAGCGTTCGATCTCGAGGTGATCTCCCGGCACCTGAACGGGCTCCCTCTTATCGTCGGTGAGCGCGCCCGCGAGGCGGAGCTCGAGCGTGGGGCGGTCTACGTCCGGTACGGCATATTCGCCATCAGCATCGCGACGCTCTACGATTATTTCGTAGAGAAGATCCCGCCGCTCGTCTACGCGTCGCCCGGGGGGCTGTATGTGAACATCAATGGCGAGACCCTCCGGGAGCTCCGCGAGCGGCGCAACATGTCGCTCGGGGACCTCGGGCAGGTGCTCGGGGTATCGCGCCGGACGATCAGCAAGTACGAGAGCGGGATGGGCACAACGCTGGACGTCGCAATCAAGATCGAGGAGTATTTCGACGCAGGCGTTGTCGAGTCTATCGATCTCACGCACCACGAGCGGCCGGATGAATTCCGGCATGACTGGTCGAAGGAACCGAACCGCCAGAAGGTCCCGATCGAGTACCTCGAGCAGCTCGGCATGGAGCTCCACACGCTCCGCGGCGCTCCCTTCCAGGCCCTGCTCACGTTTGACAAGCACACGATCCTGACCGGCTACGGCCCGGCGCAGAAAGTGGTCCGGCGCGCCGCCCTGATCGGCAACCTCTCCAAGATCGCAAAGAAGTACGCGATGTGCATCATCACCGATTACCACAAGCAGAAGAAGATCGGCAGGACGCTCGTGATCGGCGAGGATCGCCTCCACCGCATCGAGGACGGTTTCGAACTCCTCGATATGATCGGCGAGTGAATACCTTTTTTGAATGAAGGACCGGATCCGGTAGAAATCATCGGGAAAAAGAGCGAAAAACTACTCATTCCCGTCAGACCCTCCGGAAAAGTCCACCCCGGAACTTGGGGGTCAACAGCCATCCTCTTTCAGTATATCATGCCGCTTGACAGAGGAGAGCGGTCTCGTCTTCTGGTGCACCTGGATCAATGAATCCCCGGAAAGCCGCAACTCGGTAATATCCCGGACGGATTCAATGGCACCGATGATACCGCCCTGCATATCATAGAGCGGGGCCGCTTTTCCCCAGAGAACTACTCTTTTGCCCTGCAGCGAGACATTGATCGTTTCTGCGGTGAGGACATCCCCCTTAAGTCTCACAAAGGAGTAATTCTGCGGGATTTCCGCTTCCGGGGAAAAAACAAGATCGATGAGAATAGGCCGGCGGATTCCGTAGAACGGCATGGCATATTCATAGTTCCCTTTGCCGATCATTTCCTGCGCAGGTACCCCGGTCATCTCTTCCATGGCACGATTCCAGATAATCACCCGGCTGTCAATATCGATGGCAAAGGTAGCATCAGGCAGAAAATCGATGATCTGTGCAATCCGTCCTTCACTCTCGCGGAGTGCATACTCTGTCTCTTTCTGCTTTGTTATATCCCGGACGACCGCAATGGCGCCGATGATTTCGCCGGTCGCATCATAATGGGGCGAATAGAGGCCCTTCGCCCACCCTTTCCTGCCGGTCGATTTGATAGAAAAAGGGAAATCCCCGGACTCTCCCGTGCTGCCGGCCAACGCCCTTTCGAGAAGAAGGGTGACGCCGGACTCTTTATGGAAGGGGAACAACCCATTGGCTGTCTGACCCAGCACCGTTACTGCCGGCAATCCGGTCAATCTCTCCATGAAGCTGTTCCAGAGCGTGATCTTTAACTCGCGATCATAGACAATGATGCCTTCCTGCACTTCCTTCACAACTGCACTGATAAACTGTTCCCGTTCCCGGATCTGCTGCTGGCTTTTCATCAGCTCGTCATACTTCGTCCGCAGTTCCTCCTCATTTGAGGTTAGTTGTTCGTATGCGGCGCTCAGTTCGTCATTCTTGCAGCGCAGTTCCTCCTCTGCCTGTCTCTTCCCGATAGCCTGCCGAATCTTGTGCTCGAGTTCGGCAAACTGCGATCTCGTATCACTACCTTTCTGGAGGTACGAGTCAGCTCCGTTATTCAGGGCATTGATAACAACTTCTTCCCGGCCTTTCCCGGTGAAAAGGATGAACGGGAGATCGTTCCATTCTGCCCGGATATATTTGAGAAATTCGATTCCATCCATCCCGGGCATCTGGTAGTCCGAGATGATGCCGTCGTACTTCCGGCTCTTCAGCATCCCGATGGCTTCTGCAGCAGATACGGCGGTGTCTACCTGGAGAGTTCCTGACCGCTCGAGGTATATCTTTGCGATGTCGAGGAGTACAGGTTCATCGTCAACATACAGGATAGGAATCATAGGTACCGGGGGCCGCCCAGGCGTGATCATAGATCCGGATGATCAACCGGATCGCTGCATTTTTATTCGTCCAGCGTATTCCTTGAGAATGAGTACGGGTCTCCAAAATATATTTTAAACCCCGAAAGAAATTTTAACGCCATTAAAATTTTTAATGTCATTAAAAAATTTTACTCATTTGAAATAATGAATAGTTATGCGATTTTAATTTGTGGACATTTCCAATTCACCGACATTTCATCTGCTCAATGCGTCGACTATCGTGGCATGTGCCGGGGGCTTTCGGATATATATAGCATTTCTTCTCACAGGAATCATACCAAAACCCCTTGTGATACTCGCGTACGGTTTGATCGTGTATTCAACCTACACGCTGGACAGGGCACTCGGGTGTGAAGAAGACGCCATCAACCGGCGCGAACTCCTGGGTGCGAATAAAAATATCGGGATTGGCGCAAGCATTTTTACATTTCTTACCGGGGCAGTATTTCTTGCTGCCGACCACATCTACCTTGCCTCATTTCTGCCATTTGTCACTGGATATGTCTATTCAAAGGGTTTGTCCATGGGGAACTATACGCTCAAACTGAAGGGCAGCATGGGTAGTAAAAATATCGTGATCGGACTGACTTGGGGGGGGAGCATTGCGCTCATAATCAGTCGATATACCTCAAATATCTTCACTATCTGCTCGGTATTCTTTTTCTTTGGCATAAAAATGTTCATCAATTCTGCCCTTTACGATTTCAAGGATGTGAATGGCGACCTTGCATCCGGGCTTCGGACACTTCCGGTCTGCCTTGGTGAAGCTGCGACGAAATGCCTTCTCTTAGGGCTGTGCATATTCCTATACATATCCATCATTTTTTCAACCTTGTCAGGTTATTTACGACCAGCGTGGGTGCTGCTCACGGTGAGTTTCATCTTTACCGCCTCCTTTATCTGTTGTTATTCTGTCGGTTTTGAGGAGCGGATGCACGGGATCAGGAAAAAGTTCCGTCTGTGGATGGTCATCGGGGAATGGCCGGCGGCACTTTTCTCACAATGGGCAGCGAATCTAATTCTCTAACTGTTTGATCCTCCGGGATTGTTTCTGGAAATAGGTAAAGAGATCTTCTCCCCATTTCACTGCGGACGGGTCGGAACTGATGAGATCCCGCCTCGTGTCAAATATTCCATTGGCATAAAAGAGAGCGAGTGAGAGATACCTGTCAGTTACGATAAAGGAAAACCTTATCCCGGACTCATAAACATAAAGCCGCGAATTGGAAAATTCCAGCCACTCAAAAATCTTATGGGGATAACTGGCTGCAACGATCTCAAATACTGGACGAGTCAGGATCAAGGAAGTCTCAGTGCCATTTTTTGCCATAGAAAGGAAAAGATCCGGATATATTGGATGCACCATATGAGCAATTCCTTTTACCTGCGTGGACTTTGCCAGTATATTCTGAAATTCTTTGTGAGACTCGTAGATCTCTTCATCCTTGCTTTCAACGATCCGTACGTGTCCAAGTTCGCCGATCCGGAGGAGGAACTCCTTTGGAATAGCGTTGATATTGTGCTCCTGCCAGAATTTTTTATCTTTTTCCAAAACACTCAGTGTGCTGTTGAGAGGCTCCAGGAAATGGGTAACAAGCTCGCCCAGTTCAGTGAGATTATATTCTTTTCCAGTCCGGTAAACCAGTTTTTCATCTTCAAGAATCTTGATCTGGGGGAGCATACCGGTTGCTGTTACCTTTAATTCTGTTTTAATGTCATCCCAGGTGCGGGGTCCTTTGTTTAAAAACAAAAGCAGATTTTTCCGTTTTTCAGATGAAATGACAGTATTCAGAAGATCTGCCATAGGATAAAGGAATATGGTGCATTCATCTCATTAAATTATGTAAGGATACAAGGTTGTTCTAGACGGTTTCACCTGCCGGCCTGTTCGGGAAATTATGAGGAAAAAATGGGCCCTCCGCCATGCCACTGGATGTGAGGTAAAATTCGCAGCAGTGGCTCTCTCGAGAATTCACAGGAATAATCCCCGTAACGCATCCCCCCGGAGCCGGGAACCATTCACAGGTTTTTCGGGAACCCTTTCTGCGCAAGGCTCTCTTTGATCTCGTCAAGGGTCAGCGGGTCATCGATGGTCGCCGGCACCGTGTACGGTGCGCCGTCCGCGATCTTCTTGATCGTGCCCCGCAGGATCTTGCCGGACCGGGTCTTGGGGAGCCGTTTGACCACGAGCGCCACTTTAAATGAGGCGATCGGGCCGATCCTCTCCCGCACCATCGCGACAAGTTCGCGTTCAAGATCGGACGGGTCACGGCTTTTACCTGACTTGAGCACGACAAAGCCAACCGGGACTTCCGCTTTTATTGAGTCAATTACCCCGGAAACGGCGCATTCAGCGACGTCAGGGTGAGACGCGAGCACCTCCTCGATCGCGCCGGTAGAGAGGCGGTGGCCGGCGACATTTATAATGTCATCGGTCCTGCCCATGATCCAGAGATAGCCGTCGTCGTCGATATACCCGGCATCGGCAGTGAAATAGTACCCTGGGTACATCGAAAAATACGTCCGTTTGAAGTCCGCATCGTTGCAGAAGAGCGTCACAAGAGACCCCGGGGGCAGCGGGGACCTGATAACGATGCTGCCCTGCTGCCCGGGTTTTGCTGGCCGCCCGTCGGCACCCATCACAAGGATGTCGTATCCGGGAACCGCTTTGGTGCAGGAGCCCGGTTTTACCGGGAACAGCCCGAGCCCGGCGCAGTTCGCTCCGATCGCCCAGCCAGTCTCGGTCTGCCACCAGTGGTCGATCACGGGCACCCCGAGCCGGTCCTGCGCCCAGAGCAGGGTACTGGGGTCACAGCGTTCGCCGGCCAAAAAGAGTGTCCGGAATTTCGAAAGATCGTAGCTCTTCAGGAACGATCCCTCCGGGTCTTCCCGCCGGATCGCCCGGAATGCGGTCGGCGCACAGAACATGACTGAAACGTCGTGCTCGGCGATCACCCGCCAGAATGCCCCGGCATCGGGAGTGCCGACCGATTTCCCCTCGTAAAGGATCGTCGTGCACCCGTAGAACAGCGGCGCATAGACGATATAAGAGTGGCCGACAACCCAGCCGATATCAGATGCCGCCCAGAACACTTCCCCCGGTGACATGCCGTAGATAGCGTCCATGCTCCAGCTCAGCGCAACGAGGTGACCACCGTTGTCGCGCACAACCCCCTTGGGTTTTCCGGTGGTTCCTGACGTGTAGAGAATGTACAGGGGGTCGGTTGCGGCAACAGGTACGCATTCATGCGGTCGGGCATCCATGAACTCCTCCCAGTCCCGGTCCCGGCCTTCCATCAGGGCAACGGTTTCTTCCGGGCGCTGGACGATAATGCAGGTCTCCGGTTTGTGCCGGCACATGTCGATAGCGGCATCCAGCAGCGGTTTGTAGGGAATGACCCGGGTCACCTCAATCCCGCAGGATGCGGAGACCACGAGTTTAGGCCGGGCGTCATCGATCCGTGTGGCGAGTTCGCGGGCGGCAAATCCCCCGAAGACCACCGAGTGGATGGCACCGATCCTGGCGCAGGCAAGCATGGCGATGACTGCCTCCGGGACCATCGGCATGTAGATGACGACCCGATCCCCTTTTCCGACCCCGGACTCCGCGAGGCCGCCGGCACATCTCGCAACGAGATCACGGAGTTCGCAGTAGGTATATTTTCTGATGGTACTGGTGACCGGGCTGTCATAGATCAGTGCGACCTGGTCGCCCCGCCCTCTTTCAGCATGCCGGTCGAGCGCGTTATAACAGGTATTGACCACCCCGCCCTCAAACCACGTGTAAAACGGCGGGTTGGATTCATTGAGCACCCGGTTCCACCTGCGGTTCCAATGGACGGTTTCCGCGGCTTTTCCCCAGAACTGTTCAGGATCATCGATCGATTGCCGGTACACTTCCTCGTATGTAGTATCCATGGGCTCCAATTCTCCCCACCATGCGCCTTATCTAGGGAATCAACAAGCGCGGTTCATATTATTTTCCCTGTGCCGCGGGGCTGATGGACGCGGAAGCCAAGGCCGGACAATACTGTTTGGAGCGCCAAAGGGATACCCCGGGAGAGGACGGAGATTATCCGGTCATTTGAGATCTTAGCCCGTTTAAGGGAGTTCGCCGCCAGGATGCAAACCTGCTATAAGTATATCCGACCCCATCAGGGAATTGGCAATCTTACTCTGGTTGAGATGGCAGGTACCTCAATAAATCCGATGAGGCCACAGTAAGAAAAGATGATCGGCCTGACAGTAACAAAATATAATGGGATATTATTGTTGATCTTTCCGGCGTACGGACATTGATACAAAAGTTTCAACTTTATTACAACTATCGCATATTTTTTTTCCCATTAAAGACTCAAAAAAACTAAGTTTTTTACCACAAATACTGCATGTCGCCATGGTACCCTACGTCATTCTTCATGCAGGAATATCATAAAAGGATACTATTATTGTTTCCATGTTTTCGGTGCGGCTGTGTAAGCCTTAATTGTGGTGTGAAATGACATCGTGTCCATCACCCAAAATACAAGTTTATCCGGCAATCGAATATCAATTTTTAAATACTATTTACCCAATATGCCACAATAGTGAGCTGATTCTAATGCCGGGGATAATCTCTAACGAAGAGATATCTGGATATATATCTGAGAAAAAACTTTTTGACGAGTCATTTTTAAGGAATTTTAATCCCCGCGTTATTTTAGGACATAAGCGAAAAGTTATTGAGACAATCGGTGCCCAAGGAAACAAATTCAGATTATTTTATCGAGAGAATGTAAAATATCCTCTTGATTTTTCGGTTGGTTTATGCTTAATTCAGCCAGATGCAGAAGATTTTTGTCTCACGAGATACAATGGAAAAAGCCACATACATAAAAATAAATGTCCAGCCGGAGAGCGATTTTACAATTTTCACATTCACATAGCAACTAAAGAATGCCAAGAAAGCGGTACACACGAAGAGGATTTCGCTATTGTTACTGATAAATACACAACAGCACGACAAGCATTGGAATGTCTGATACGAGATTGTGGTTTTGAGACTAAACAAGCGAGTCTATCTGTTTTTGGAGGCGGGACATGAACCACACAGATGAAATTATAAGTCAATTTAAAGAAAAGGTGTGCCAATCAGTTGAAGTCCAACAGGAGGGGAACAACAGATATCATGTCTTTACTCCGTTTGAATTTGGAGATGGGGATAGTTTTGTTATTATTCTAAAAAAGGAGGGCAATGATTGGTTTTTAACAGACGAAGGACATACAATAATGCATTTAAGTTATTGGATTGATGAGAAGTATCTTTCTCGCGGAAATTATTGGAAAATTATCGCAAATACAATAAAACGCTTCAATTTAATACATGATGAGGGGGAGATTCTTCTAAAAATAGAAGATGATCATTTTGGTGATGCACTGTTCAGTTTTATTCAAGCTTTAACGAGAATAACCGATGTTACTCTTTTAAAACGAGAGAAAACAAGTGACCTTTTTCAAAAGGATCTAGAGGCATGTGTAAAAAAACATGTTGTATCTGACCACCTATTTGTAAATTGGCATGATCCAATCAAAGATCCCAAAGAAATTTATGTGATTGATTATCGTGTTAATGGAAACATCAATATCACACCCGTTTTTGTTTTTGGGGTTGATGATGAGATTAAAGCATTACGTTCAGCCGTGACTTTGCGTCAATTTAAATTATGGGGGATCAAAAATTTTAGCATTGGTGTATTTGAGGAAAGAGGGGACATAAACCAAAAATCGGCGGATAAATTTTCAGATATATGCGATAAGACGTATTCAAATTTTTACTCAAACGAGGATGATCTTGTGGGGTATTTAGAGGGGTTGCTGTCCCCGCAAAATTATTTTATCCCAACCCCAACCGCATAAACTTTTTCTTTTTCCTCCATAATCTGCATCGGGGTCCGGTATCCAAGTTTCTGGATCTCCCGCTCGTTATTGAACCACTGCCGGAACTCCTCAAGGCTGTCAGAAAGTGATTCAGGGATCATGTATCTCCGGTATGCAATCCACTCACGGAACAAGGTTCCGAACAGCCGCTCGACCTTCCCGTTTTGCCATGGGCTTCCCTTGTCTACCCGGTGGTGGAAGATCACTCGCTGCCTTAGGAATGCCTCAAAGGTTGATGCAATGAACATCCGCCCGTTGTCGGTGTAGAGTATCCTGCATTTCCTCCCTCCGTTATTGTCAAGAGCAGTGCAGAGGCAGTCCACCGCCGCGCTGGCGGTTGCGTGGTCGTAGCTCTTAATTGCCAGAACCCTGCGGGAGCAGGCATCAATGATAGCGAAGATAAACTGCTTCCGGCCCTTGGCAATTCTCATTTGGGTCATATCCATGTGCCAGATCGCGTCAACCTCATCGACCTCAATCCGCTCAGGGATTACGACCTCTTTCTTCTCAGCGATATCCTTCATTATCGTGACGACTGTTCTGTATGAAATTATCTCACCGTAACGCTTTTCGATTTCGTGAGCAATCCGGCGGGAGCCATAGAACGGAAATTCTTTGAGGATTTCACCGACAAGGTACTGGTTGTACTGAGTGTTCTTAACGTCGCGGTGGAGTGGTGCGCGGGGCTTGTCGGAGATTAGATCTCCCTCACGGTTCCGGCGGAGCCACTTCTTGACGACCGAAACAGAACAGTTCAGCTTCTCTGCGATCTCGCGAAGCTTGTGCCCCTGGTCCCGAAGCTCAATAATCTGCTTTCGGTACTCAACCGCGAAATCGCCGTTGGTGTTCTTGTAGATGTTCTCATAGCGGAACAGATCGACAACCGGCGCGGGGAAAACATTTATTCCGGCGGGGTTGTAAGTTGTGATGGGGAGCGTTGCTTCGGACATGACTGTAACCTCCTCAGGGCGGGGTTATCTTGGCGGATTCCCGCTCTTCTATACATATATTATACTCACTACTATTTAAATCTACTTACAGAATGTGTATTTTATGTTCATCAAACATGGATAAACCATTTATAGAATAAAGATAAAACATACATCATATGACAACACAGGCAATGAACATTCAAACACAAGCCTACGAAGTAATTGAACGAAACGTAAAAGGTCACGGAACGTCTGGCGGGGTATATCTTCCTGTTTCTTGGATTGGTAAGCGCGTGAAAATTCTTCTTTTAGATCCTGTTGAAAGTGAAAAGGAAAAATAACCAATGACCCATGGTTGTTGAACGTTGCTTTTATTGCGATAATTATCTGCAATGTGTTAAAGATCCGGATCTCGATTCTTTTAACCCTTGCTCATGCTATTCAACTAAAGTAGACTTGACTAAAAAAAGTGATGATGAGATCAATTTAAGAGATAGAGCTGAGAGAATGACGTTACCCGAAGAAACGGTTTTGGAAGAAAGTGAAGATCCTATTACTTGAAGAAGTGATAGAAGGAGAGTAAAAATATTTATTTCGGCAATTCTCTTGCCCATTTTTCAATATTCTCTATTCTCTTTGGATAATCTGGGTGGCTATTTCCAGAAATAAAGTAAAAACCCAACAGAAGGCAGAGTTTTAGTTTATTTACACCTTTGATTCTAGTTCTAACTTCTTTAATGAACTCATCCCTCTTTTTGAAGGCGTTAATAGCGGCTATTGCATTATCCATTATTGTAAATGCTTCTTTATCGCATCGTGTTTCCATTTTTCTACGCCAATGTGTATACACCCTTAACTCGAAGATTATGAATAAAAATGTCAAAAAGTATGAAACCACATAATCCTTCAGAGTATTAATTAAAATTCCATAAACAATCAATGGAGAAATAAACCCCAAAATCCAAGAGATTTTCATATAAAAATAATCATCGTTGTAAATGTGACTAAATTCATGCGCGATTAAAAACTCAAACTCGCTAGGGGACTGTCTATAATCTATATTTCCAAATAGGCATCTTTGGATAATTACCTCGCTACTGACACCTTTTTTAATGACCGCTCCTCGCATTCCACATATATGAGGTTCTGACTCTTCAATACTGACATAAATTGTTCCATTAATTTGTCCCCCGGAAGAACGATATCTTCCCCTTACATCAGATACAAGATTGTATAATCCCAAATCTAGTTCATCATGGGTAAGACGATTAATTAAAATGTCATCCGGCATAAACAACGATAAAAAGTGGGATTAATATTAAACTTGCTATCTTTTGGGTCTTCGATTAAAAACACAAATCAATACGACTATTACAATTAAATATAAGAAAAAAATCAAAAAACCATTTATAGTGTGTAAGTTAATAAAAATAAAAGAGATAAGCATCAGTAATTCCACCACCCCAAGAAATATCCATTTAATATGTGGGGGCTCTTGATCAAAAGGACACGATGTCATTTCACACCACAATTAACGATTGGTTTAAAATTACAACATTGAAAAATCGTTCCTTTACATTAGAGATCCGTGCAGAAGTTGATTTGAGATATCCCAGAAAAGACAAAAAGAAGACTGCGGCATTTATCAAGAATTTAAGTCAGAATCTGCATAATGAGAAATTTATTCTCGATCAAGGGCGGGAGGGGCCTATGTCAACAAGTGACTTAATCGCAGAAAGACATATGGCAGAAATTAATCAATATAACGAAGCGGGGGTTCACACTTTTCTTGTAGAGGGGATATTACAACCTCAAAACCCTGTGAGGGGATTTACAATATTGATTAATGATCAAAATCGTTCATCAAGAGTGGTTTGTAACCGAATAACCTATATTGCAAAATTTGTCGTTACGGTAACAGAAACCCCAATTGAATCGATAAAATCTTACAGATCTAATGATGAAAGACTTGTTGATATAATCCGTTTTGAAAGTGCTACACCATTGAATCCAGATCAATCATTTGAAATTATTGGAATCCAAGAGGGTAAAGGACGAAAGATTGGAGTGAGAATTGTAGACAAAATTAAAAAATAAGGGATCAACAAAGAAAGATTATTTTCCAACCGCCAACCCAATCATCCTTTCCCATTTATTCCCGGTAAGATCAATCGGGATGTTTGCCAGTTGCGCCGGGACTAATCCGCCGATTCCCTGATGCGGTCTGATGTAATTATAATACGTCTGCATCCCTGCCGCAAACTCCTCAGCGCTTACCGGATTGTCAAGTGACCGAAACACCTTCGTCCTCTCGCGGAAGGTGCCATTTAAGCGCTCAAGGATATTGTTATTCGGCTTTGTCTCGAAGTCCTTCAGCCGAACGTGGGGGTTCTGGATGCGTCCAAGTCCATAAAACTCTGCCTTGATCGCATCGTTGTATGCCTGTAACCCATCAGTCACGATTGCATCAGGCGCAACATCGGTGATCTGTTTTGCCTTACTGAGTGGTTTTCGAGCGTCCTTGACGTACCGGGTATCTGTGACTTGGCACGCGAGGAGATACCGAGTCTTTGCATCCATGAGGTTCCAGATCCACTGGTAATACTTTTTTTCGCCCTGTTTCTTGATGAACACGGTTGTTTCATCACAGTGCCAGATGTTGCCGACTTCAGCCTTGTATTTCTCAGCGTATTTCGAGAGCAGTTTCAGGTATCTCTTAATCCACCGGAGGATCGTCGTCTGATCAACCGTGACATTTTCCACCTGTCTCAGGTGGTCAACAATCTTCCTCTGTGAAACGCCTTTAAAGAACAGATCGAGGGTAAGCGTGATCGTTTTCGGGCTGGACTTCATCCGGCAGAATCCCTTATCGACTACAAACGTGTGGTTGCAGTCACGGCAGACAAACCGCTGGATAGTTCCGAACTTGGTTTTCCGGTTGCCCCATGTTCCAACGTTTGAGGACTTGCAGGCAGGGCATAGGATCTTTGGCTCAGCTTCTTCAATTTGAGCCGGTGCACTCTGTTCCTGAACATCCCCGGCGATCTTTAACGAGAGCTGGACCGCGTGGATGTGTTTGCAGGGTAAATGCCGGGTCTGGTGATCGGGGCAGTTGCACGTCCATGTTGGCGGATCGTGCATCCGTGCTTTGCGGTCTTTCGGGAACGTCCGAATGATGTGGTAGTACGCGTCAATTGATTGCGACCTCACATCCCATTCGTTCTCGTTGTTCTGGATTACGGTGCCGGGTTGGCTAAGGATGGCCAGTCCCCTTAACTCTCTTGGATCGGTTAGTTGACGGATCATAGTAATTCACTATGTATCTAATATGTAGCCACATTGTAATAAACATTTTGGTTTGTCCTTACAATTAAATTATATAGGATTGAATAAATAGCGAAAAAGATATACATAAGAAATACAATATAACTACTTCATGAGCGAACAAATGGAGATTAAAATTACTGCTTACCAGATTGTTGAGAAAACAGTAAAACAATCAGGCAATTCGGGCCGCGTCTATGTCCCTATAGACTGGGTTGGGAAGAAAGTAAAAGTTGTATTAATTGAGCCATTGAATAGTAGATAACATACGAGAGACAAAATGAAGAAGCTCGATATCGGATATACCAAGACCTGCTCTTGTCAGGACAGCCATATCAGTTGTGTCACCGCTAAAGAGTGGCTCAAAGGTATGGTCACCATTCGGGAATTTTTTTATGAGAAACGGGATATCAGAGACAAAACCATTCATCCTGCGATGTATCCTATTGCCCTTCCCGCACATTTCATCAAACTACTAACCCATGAAGGGGAGCTAGTGCTAGATCCGTTTGTTGGTGCCGGATCCACCCTTATAGCAGCTCAGGATGTCGGAAGAAACGCGGTTGGCTTTGATCTCCAGCAAAAGTACGTTGATCTCTCAATGTCTCGTTTATCCCAATCTCGTTTGACCGGAACATCAAAACAAATAGCTATCGCTGATGATGCACACAATATACCAAAATATCTGAAAAAGAACTCTATTGCCCTCTCGATCACCTCACCACCGTATCCGCAATTCCTGACCCACAAACGGAAGAACAAGAGTATCCGAGGGGATTTGAGGGATAACGGTCATTTACACACAGTTCAGCAATATTCTAACGACCCACGCGATTTAGGATTGATGGCACATGATGATTATGCAAAGGCTTTGACTGAGATCTATCATGGAATATTGCCTCTCATGAAACCTAAATCCCACTGCATCGTGAACGTCAATGATCTTTGGCAGGACAATAAACGATATACAACTCACTCCTATGTGATCAATGCTTTAACAAAAGCCGGTTTTGAATTCAGAAACACGTTTATTTGGGATAAACGAAATCTCGTTAATAATGTCGGGATATTCGGATGGCCTAATAATTTCATCTCGCTAGGAACGACGATGGAATATATTTTGGATTTCTGGAGACCGCCAGATTAAATCTTTCTTTCTCGTATTTTGAAACATAAATCTAAATCACGAGGGAACACACGAAACCCAGTCCCGTGATCGTGCGTTCTTCCATCCTTGTATTGGCCAATTCGAATATCTATTTTGATATCGCCCTTACCTATTAATGTTAAAAAACTTTCAAAATCCATGCCTTTTAAACGCCATGCCTCGTTAAACCAAAATTCTTCTTTAGATCCCTTTCCTCGAAAATCTGCCTTAACATAAAGAATCTCAGGTAATTTCCTCTCGAAAGAATCTTTCAAAATATCTTTAGTCCAATACCCTAGAACATCACCTTGCTCATTAATCTCGTTGATTCTGTCATCTTTAATCTGAATTCTAAAACCAGTTCTCCCCCGTAATCTGTTAAAAGAGATGGCATCAATGGTTGTGTGGAGTTCCAGTTTATTGTTACCCCGTTTTGATGGGTAACCGTAATTCCTCAATAAGAGGGTATTGGCTTTCTCAGGAAGTGGTGATTTTGTAAATAGTGTAATCATATTGGTTTTGTCTTTTCTTCCCGATTTCAATTCGATAAGATGACCATTCGATGATGGGAAGTTATTTTCTTCAATACCTAACAAATCCTCAAGCGTTTTACCGATCCCTGTATCTCCACTACGATGAGTTTGAACAAAACCCAACTTTTTAATTTCCTGTAATTTTAAAAGGATTTCATCAAGAGTAAGCATATTTAGAATTTTATTAATCTGATTAAAGGATTTCCTGAGAGGAGAGAGTACAACTGATAAAATTCCCGTTCTATGATGTAAACAACCCTTTCATTTCCATTCCAAGTCCCGCGATGCAATAGAACCTTGAAGAGAGCGCGGTATATATTCTCATTAAAAATAGGGAAATAACCACATGCCTATACGATTGGTTATAATTGGACTTGCTTTCGCAATTATCGGTTTTATCCTTTTAGAGCTGTCATTACTTCCCTTAGGTGCTGCCCCATTGATTCTGGTTGGGATAATCTTCCTCGGTATTGGGATTATCGGTATGTGGCAAGGAACTTAAATGGTCTTTTGAATCACGGCAAACCGTAAATATCGCATCTGCAATAATGGTATGATCGTAGGGGACTGCTGACTCCATTCAGAAGAAGCCATTATCGGACTGCCGGGGCCGGTCCTCCCCCGGTGCCCAATCTTGGCCGCTCCGCCCCATTGTCATATGCATCGCCCAAATATATCAGATCCAAAAGTGTCTGCCATTTCAGCATTGCGAGGGCGTCTGGAAATTATTTTCATAATTCTGTTTATCATCATACTCCTGATTGCAGTTTATATCATCATAGTATGCTTCCCCTCAGGAGCTCCCCCTATTATTTCCCCAACCACGCACCCATAAAAGTCCTTTTACGCATCCGAACCAGTGCGCGTTTATCAACCGCGATGCATCACCAACTGCTATTTCGGTTGACCAACCGCGAACGCATCAGAACCCCCTTAGGTAATTTTTATATAGAACCACAAACCAATTTTAGTGCTAAAAAAGTGGAGATAATCTATGTCGCAACAGCTTGGAGGACAACCAATTCTCATTCTTAAGGAAGGCAGTACCCGTACCCGCGGCCGCGACGCCCAAGGTATGAACATCACTGCAGCAATGGCGGTCGCCAGCGCGGTCAGAACCACGCTCGGCCCCAAGGGAATGGATAAGATGCTCGTTGACACCATCGGAGATGTCGTGATCACCAATGACGGTGTGACCATCTTAAAAGAGATGGACATCGAGCACCCGGCAGCAAAGATGATGGTCGAAGTCGCAAAGACCCAGGATGACGAGGTCGGGGATGGGACCACCACGGCCGTTGTCATTGGCGGCGAGCTGCTGAAGAAGGCCGAGGGGCTCCTCGAGCAGGACGTCCACCCGACCATCATCGCGGCCGGCTACCGGCAGGCAGCCGAGAAGGCGCAGGAATTCTTAAAGGATATCGCCTTCGATGTTAAGCCCACCGACAAGGCGATGCTCAAGAAGATCGCCGAGACCGCGATGACCGGCAAGAGTGCCGAATCCTCGAAGGACAAGCTCTGTGACCTTGCGGTCAAGGCAGTCACCATGGTCGCCGATGCAGACGGCACTGTGGACATCGACAACATCAAGGTCGAGAAGAAAACTGGTGGCAGCATCGACGACTCAGAGATTGTCGAGGGCGTGCTTGTCGACAAGGAGAGAGTGCACCCGGCAATGCCCAAGAAGGTCACGAATGCGAAGATCCTGCTCCTGAACGCCGCGGTCGAGTTCAAGAAGACCGAAGTCGACGCTGAGATCAACATCACCCACCCCGACCAGCTCCAGGCATTCCTTGATGAAGAGGAGCGGATGGTCAGAAACATCGTCGATAAGGTTGTCGCAAGCGGCGCCAACGTTCTCTTCTGCCAGAAGGGTATCGATGACATCGCCCAGCATTACCTCGCAAAGGCCGGCATCTTTGCCGTGCGCCGGGTCAAGAAGAGCGACATGGAGAAGCTCGCCCGCGCAACCGGCGGCAGCCTCGTCTCGTCTATCGACGCGATTGCCAAGGAAGAGCTCGGCAAGGCAGGCTTGGTCGAGGAACGCAAGGTCTCCGGCGAGGAGATGACCTTTGTCGAGCAGTGCAAGAACCCCAAGGCAGTCTCGATCATCATCCGCGGCGGAACCGAGCACGTTGTTGATGAACTCGAGCGGGCAATCCACGATGCACTCCGCGTTGTCGGTGTCGTTGTCGAGGACAAGAAGGTGGTCGCCGGTGGCGGTGCACCCGAGACCGAGCTCTCGATCCGTCTCCGCGAGTACGCGGCAAGCGTCGGCGGCAGGGCCCAGCTCGCTATCAATGCATTCGCAGACGCGCTAGAGATAATTCCGAGAACCCTTGCAGAGAATGCAGGACTTGACCCAATCGACATGCTCGTCGCGATCAAGGAAGCCCATAAAAAAGGAAAGAGCACGTTCGGCCTTGACGTCTTCGAGGGCAAAGCGGCTGACATGAAGGCGGCCGGGGTTGTCGAGCCGCTCCGCGTCAAGACGCAGGCAATTTCATCAGCGGCAGAAGCGGCCGTCATGATCCTGCGCATTGACGATGTGATAGCGTCCTCCAAGAGCCCCGCACCGGAAGGCGGCATGCCGCCGGGTGCTGGTGGCATGGGCGGAATGGGTGGAATGGGCGGTATGCCCGGCGGCATGGGCGACTATTGATCTTCGCCGGCCAATTATCTTTTTTGAGATTTTTAAGATCTTTCCGGTTCCACAGCCTATTCGGAACCGCGCCCTCGCAGGAAGACAAGTCCCTGTTATCCTATGATGGCAATTACATGCCATGTGGCGGAACAGTTGCGTTAAAAAAAGTTGGGTGTTGTGGTCAAACGTATAGATGTTGTTGCTGGGCTTGGACGATGATAGTCCCTTGAGCGGAGGGAACATCCTGCAGTGCATAGGTAATCGTACCTTCACCGTTGCATTCAGAAGAACCCAAGCAGAATGTATACACCCAATTACCACCCGGCAGGATAGGACCGGAGTTGAACATACCGGTATTGTTGGCGATTGCTACAATGGTATGGGGAACGATATCGTCATTTATCCAGGTAACCCCCATTCCCGGGAGCACGATATCGGACGCTGGGTAAAAACCGGTGCTGTTGAAGTGAATCTTCGCTGCCTTGTTCGCTACCCACGGTGTCGTGGCTACGGGGATGGGCACGCCGCCCGTAATTGTCGGGGTCGGGGTTGTAACATTGGCGATTACCGGTGGGGTGGTTGCTACCGTTACCGGGGCTGTCGTTACCTCTTTGGTCGGCGGCATGGTGGTTGCTACCGTTGTCGGGATGGTGGGGGTAGCGGAGGTTGTGGCAGGAGTGGCTGACGACGGTGCGAACTGCGTGCAGCCACTGATCGCAACCAGCGCGACAATCAGGATAATAAATCCAAGTAAGATTTTCATACAGATTTACATGTGAATTCCGCGTAATTAAATGTATTCACATTTTTCCTGCCTGTTTCAGGTGCAGAATCGTAAACAACCGGCGTGTTAATGCACAGCCGGGAACAATCGTGCAACCCTCATTGGATCCCGCCGGTGGAGCATGGCACCGTTTTTTCTTTTGGCAACAACTTAATGAACTCCGGCAATCCCATTACCATCCATGAGCGACCGGTTCATCTTCACCACGTACCGTACTGACTGCTACCACTGCAGGCAGATCGCAGACCAGCTCATAAAGGCGGTGCCGTACCAAGCGCAGGTCGCATGCGAACATTGCGGGGCTACCCGCGTCTTCGTGCCCCGAAACGAGGATGTGGACGCTGCCGGGATTTATACGAAGCTCGGGAAGTACGATGTCTGGGAACTGGAGCAGGACGCGACGTGCCGGAATTGCGGGGTGACCGGCCCCCACGATATCATGGTCAGCTCGCGACATCTCACTGTTCGCTGCCGGAACTGCAGCTTTACACATTTTTATAAGTTCGATCTCGAATATATCGCCAAGGACGAACTGAAAATACTGTAGCGTGGCCGGCACGCCACGGGACGGATGGCCGCCGTGCGCTGCCGGACGGGAAAACCACAAAGAACTGACTAGCCATACGCCGGCGAATTGAGCGCCGGGTAGGTGTTTGCGTACCGTTCGAGGACCAGCTCGAGGCGCGATCTGGTTTTCGGGTTTTTCGCGAGCAAAAAGAAGATGATCTCGTTGTCCGTGATGGTGACCGGATCGGAGCCGGTAAGCTCTGCCAGCTGTTCACAACGATGCTTCACGTACCTGTCTCGTGGCACCCGCGGGAAGTGCTGGTAGATCATCATGACAGATCCTGCGTCCATCCGGTGGTATATCTTTTTCACCTCTGTCATGAGCAGGTGTTTAGCGGTCGGCTGGCGCTCTTCAAGACCGGTATCGGGGTCGAGGAAGATCAGGGATTTTTTCGGGAGCGCTTCAAAAACGGACTGGAAGTAGTGATCGCGTTTCTCGTGGGTAAACCGCTGCCGGTCGAAGATGTCGATAAGGATGTTCTCATTGCGGAAATACGTGCGTATTGTGGAGAAGTATTCAAGGTCGTCTTCGATCTCCTGCAGGCGCTCCATATGCGCGAGGAGGTCACGGTTCTGACTACCCGGTTTTCCTGCCTTCAGCGCCCGGCCGAGATCCTTTTTTGTGCTCTTCTTTTTGCCCCCGTTCTCCTCCGATTCGGTCAGCATCGGCACGAACGTGAAGCTCGCGAGCTCCGGCAGTGATTTCATGATATGCCGCACGAGGTCGAACTTGAAAAGGTCACGCGTATCGCCGAAATACGTCCGGTTCATTCAGTCATCCTCATGCGGTGATATTCGGGTGCGGGGTAAAAAAGGTTGTGAAACGGGGCCGGCATGAAGGCTCTGTCGGTACGGCAACGGTTCACCAAGAATTTTCACTCCACTGCAGAGGAATCGCCTGACGATACTCCCGCACAAGTTTGTGGGGGTATCTCATGGATTGGGGCTTTCTTAAGAGATTAAAAAAAAAGTTATTTCTCTTCCCGGACCATCGTGATCGCTTTCTTCGGGCACTCGTTGGCGCAGATCCCGCAGCCCTTGCAGAAGTCAAGGTCGACGTGGAGCTCGCTGTCGATCGCGTTGTCCGGGCAGTACATCGCGCAGAGCCCGCACTCGTTGCATTTCTCCTTGTCGACGACCGGGCGGAAGACCCGCCACGAGCCGGTCTTCCCGGCAGCGCCCTGTTTTGGCCGGCTCATGGCGAGCCGGGCCCGCTGTTGAGGAGCGCTCATGCGCTCACCTCCCGGTACGCGGCCTCCGCGGCCTTGACGTTGCGCTCATCGGAAAACATCTCGCGGATCGCTTTTTTCGCGGATTCTGCCGAGATGATCCCCATCTTTGCGAGCGCCCCGAGGACCGGTGTATTGAGGATCGGGCTGCCGGCTACGACAAGGTTCTCCCGGAGCGCGATGCCGGTCAGGTCCACGAACCGGCTCGAAAAACCGCCAAAGATGCGGGGATGGGCGCTGTTGACCAGTACGCTGCCGCCTTTCTTGAGCCCGGCGAGCACGTTGACCACGTCCATCACGCTCGCGTCGAGCACCACCACAAGGTCCGGGTCACGGATCTGGCTGTACACCTTGATCGGGTGGTCGTCTATCCGGACGAAGGAGACGACCGGCGCACCCCGGCGCTCGGCCCCGTAGAACGGGCAGGCGGTCGCGTATTTGCCATCGTGGAGCGCCGCCATCGCGAGGAGGCGGGCCGCGGTTACCCCGCCCTGACCGCCGCGGGAGTGGATCCGGATCTCAAACATGGCCGTTCACCCCGAACCAGAACTCTTCCCCGATCCGCCGTTTCCTGACGAATCCCGCGATGTCATCATAGGTGACTTCCTGCCCGCCGATGCCGGCGATCACACTAAAAACCCCCGCCCGGTTCTTTGCCATGATCGCATTCGCGACGACGCCGCCGAAGCCAAACGAGTAGTCGCGGTCGATCACGACAACCTCTCTTCCCGCAAGGTCCAGTTTCGGGAACGGCCGGAACCAGCGCAGCCGCATCGATCCTGCCCTGATGCCCTCTTTCCTGAGGATATCGATCGCAACTTCCGCTTCCTTGCCCAGCGTGCCAAGGGAGACGACGATCACATCCGCATCCTCGCAGCGGTAATCCTCGGTAAACCCGTACTTCCGGCCGAAGCGTCTCTCGAACTCCTTCTGGGTCTCCCCGATAACCTTTACCGCTTCGCGCATCGAGCGTTCAATATCCCACCGGAACTTGTAGTAATCGGCTGGCCCGGTCAGCGTCCCGTAGCCGGCGGGGTTCTTGGGATCTATCGCGTGCGGCAGCCGGATCGGCGGGATGAAGTCCCCGGGCTCCACCGTGTCGAGCGGCTGCATGATGTGGGAGAGCGAAAAGCCGTCGAGGTTTACCATCACCGGCAGCAGCACGTCGTTGTGCTCGGCGATGCGGAATGCCATCAGCACCATGTCGTAGGCTTCCTGCACGGTCGCGACATAAACCTGCAGCCAGCCGGTGTCCCGCTCCTGCAGGGCGTCCGTGTGTTCCGCCCATATGTTCCAGCCAGGGCCGAGCGCCCGGTTCACGTTTGCCATCACGATGGGCAGGCGTGCGCCTGCTGCCCAGTTCGTCATCTCGTGCATGTACAGCAGGCCGTGCGAACTCGTCGCGGTGAACGTCCGCACGCCGGTGATGCTTGCCCCGATGCACGCGGCCATGGCGGAGTGCTCGCTCTCCACCGGGATGTACCGGCTGGCGAGCTGGCCGCCCGTGACGTAGTCCGCGATACTCTCTACGATCTCGGTCTGGGGGGTGATCGGGTAGGCGGCGACAACCGCGGGCTTCGCCTGAAGTACGGCCTCTGCCACCGCCTTGTTGCCCGTCGCGATCTTCTTCATGCGCCTGCCTCCTCGGCCGCGAGCCGCCCGAGGTTATCCGCAATTCGCTGTTTGAGGGTCTCCACGGTCTTTTTGTCGATGCCCTTGAACCGACCCTGCGGTTCGAGGTATTCCTCAAGCGGGATGGGTTTTTTCATCGCCGCCTTCGAGGGGCCGCTGATGGTCAGTTTGCCGTACTCGCGCTCGTACAGCACCCACATGCCGGATTTCACCGCGAGCCTGCCTATCTCGACGGTCTTCTCGGTCGGGTACCGCCAGCCGGGGGGGCAGGGGGCGAGGATGTGGATGAACGTCGGCCCCCGGAACGTGAGCGCCTTTTCGACTTTTTTAAAGATGTCCTGCGGGTACGCGCTGCACGCGGTCGCCTGGTAGGGCGGGTGGTGGGCGGCGACGATCGCATCGATATCCTTCTTCTCGTCGGCCTTGCCCATCGGCGTGGTGGTGGTCCGTGCGCCCAGCGGGGTCGCGCCGGACCGCTGCATACCGGTGTTGCCATAGGCCTCGTTATCGTAACAGATATAGAGAAAATCGGTGTCGCGCTCGAACGCGCCGGAGAGCGACTGGATCCCGATATCGAGCGTGCCGCCATCACCAGCATACACGATCACGTTGGTCTTTTTGCCGGCCGCCCGGAACGCGTTGCTCATGCCGGATGCGCACGCAGCGGCGGCGGCAAACGCGATGTTGTAGACCGGGACGTTCATGGCGGTGTCCGGGTAGATTCCTTGGATGACGCTCGTGCAGCAGGCGGGCACGACCAGCACGGTGTCGGGCCCTGCCGCCTTGAACACGTAGCGCAGCGAGAGGGACGAGCTGCACCCTGCGCACGCGGAGGTGCATTTCAGGATGTATTCTTCCTTGGGGATTTCGGCGATGGTATCCAACTCCTGCAACAATCAGTAACGAGAGCGCGAAAAAGGATCGCGGTCCTGAGAGTAAAAATCGTTCTGAAATCTCAAAAAAGGATCTGTTGGTACCGGCGCGGTGCCGGATCTTCCGGTGCGGGAAACCTCTATCGTTCTCATGAGCCCGCCTTGGCAGCAGCCGGTTAATAGTAACGGCCCGGGATACCGGGGGCACTTGGCAGGAGATGTCCAAGTATCTCCAATCCCCCCTTGTTTTCGACAACGGTGGATTCTCCTCCAAGAGAGTCTGAAAGGCAGATAGATCTCACTAAATACGTAATTTTTAGTTGCTGAACCGGGACTATATCCAAAAAAATTATGATGAAAGATAGTCCGATGGTGTGGGGAGCTGCTCTTTCAAACCCTTCCGTTTGCGAATGGAAAGGACCACTTCTTTTACCATGTTATTGGGGACGAGCTCGAACCCCGAAAATTCGGTGTTCCACATCGCACGGCCTTCCGTGGCGGACCGGATATCCCCGGCAAACCCGAAGAGCTCGGCAACCGGTGCCTTGCCGACCACGGTGATCGTATCGCCCTCGCTCTGCATGTCAAAGACCTGCCCTCGCCGCCCTTGGATCTGGGACGTCGCGTTGCCCATCTGCTCCATGGGCACCGTGATCTGGATCTTCTGGACCGGTTCCAGAAGCGAGTCGCCGGCGACGAGCATCCCGCCTTTGATCGCGCTCCGCACGGCAGGGATAACCTGTGCAGGACCGCGGTGGATCGCGTCCTCGTGCAGTTTTACATCTTCCAGCCGGATCTTGAGGTTCTGGACCGGCTCATCAGCCAGCGGCCCGCCGGCAAGCGCCTCATGGATACCCTCAATGATCAGTTCCATGGTCTCATTGAGATACTGGATACCCTTGGTCATGTCAAAGAGAATGTTGGTGCCCTTGATATCCTTGACGTTCTTTGCCTCGTCCTTGTCCATGCCTGCTTTCATGAGTATGTCACGGCGCTCGAGGTTCGGTTGGTTCATTGAGATCTCACCGCTCTTGATCAGGTTGACGATCGCCTCAGGCAATGGCTCGAGATCGAAGTAGAACCGGTTGTGCCGGTTCGGGGACTTTCCCTCCACCGACTTTACTGTTCCCGTGATGGTCTCACGATAGACAACAATGGGCTCTGAGGTGACGATCTCGACACCCTTGTCGCGCTTGATACGCCCCGTCACGATCTCAAGATGCAGCTCGCCCATACCCGAGATCAGGTGCTCCCCGGTCTCCTCGTTGATGGCGATCCCCAGCGTCGGATCCTCCTTTGCCACCTGCCGCAGCACTTCAACGAGCTTGGGCAGGTCCTTCATATTCTTTGCCTCGACAGCAACGGTCATGACCGGCTCACTGTAATGCTTGAGTGACTCAAACGGGGTCATTTCCATGAGGTTGGTGACCGTAGAACCGACACTGGCGTCTCTGAGACCGGTGACTGCGGGAATGTTGCCGGCGACAATCTCCTCGACCTCCACACGCTTGGGACCCATAAAAATGCCGACCTGCTGGAGCCGGTTCTCCTTCTTGGCGGTGCCCATCACGTAGAGACTGTCACCGCGCCGGAGTCTTCCGGAGAAGAGACGCCCGGTTGCCACTTCACCGGCATGGGGGTCGAAGGAGATATCGGTGACCATCAGGCCGACCGGACCGTTCGGGTCGCAGTCAAGCATTGCCTTACCTTCTTTGGACTCCTTGTCGCCATGCCAGATGACGCGGATACGGCGCGGCTGGGCTTCCAGCGGGTTGGGCAGGTGGTGCACAACCATATCGAGCACCACGTCGGAGAGCGGGCTCTTCTTCGCGAGGTACTTCATGTCACCCTCGCGACACTTCTGGTACACTTCCTTGAACGAGATCCCGCTCTTCTTCATAAATGGGGCCGATACTGCCCAGTTATAGAGCGCGGAACCAAACGCCACCGTCCCTTGGGATGCGTCCAGCTTCCAGCCGTTGTTATAGGACTCCTCATTCATGCCCTTGATCAGCTTGTTGACCTTGTCGATCACTTTGCCGAGCCGGATCTGCATCTCCATCTCGTCGACCTTGAGCTCGTTGATGAGACGGTCGACCTTGTTGATAAAGAGCACCGGGCGCACCTGCTCCTTTAACGCCTGACGGAGCACGGTCTCGGTCTGGGGCATGGTCCCCTCCACCGCATCGACAAGCACCACGGCGCCGTCAACCGCACGCATCGCCCGTGTCACGTCGCCGCCGAAGTCCACGTGGCCCGGCGTATCGATCATGTTGATCAGGTATTCCCGGCCTTCATACTCGTGGACCATCGAGACGTTCGACGCATCGATGGTAATACCCCGTGCCTGCTCCTCCTCGTCAGAGTCCATGAAGAGCTGTTTTCCCGCGAGCTCCTCCGAGATGATACCGGCACCTGCAAGCAGGTTGTCGGACAGGGTGGTCTTGCCGTGGTCAATGTGCGCCACGATGCCGATATTCCGGATATGCTGGGGATCCTTCATGAGCTCGACAACGCGCTCGACTGTTTTTTTGCCGCGTGACATAAAAATAACCTCAAAAAAGATTTTTTATCGGGCGGATTTTGCTATGCGCTCGCGTTCTTCCTTTTTCCCAACCGAATAGCTCTTTGAATCGCCTTTGGACGCGGCTATCAGTTCATCGGCAAGGATTGCACTCGCGCTCTTTTTGTTCTTGCGCGATGACTTCTTAACCGCTTCTGCGATAAAACCGACGGCCGAATCGACACGGCGCAGCGGGGCGGTGTCAACCGATTTCGGGACGTTGATGCCACCATACTTCAGGCGGACGGTCTCTTCTCTGGGACCGGTATTTCCGATTGCTTCGACAAGCACTTCGATGGGATTTCTTTTTGTCTTTTTATTGACGATCTCAAATGCATCCCGAACAATTCCTATTGTCAGCTCTTTCTTGCCGGTGTTATTCTCGGTCTGCATCAGGCGGTTGATAAGGCGCTCGACGATCATCATGTTGCTCTTGTTGAATTCCTGCCGCGAGAACCTGCCGCAGGAGTGGGGAATTATCTGGGGGGTGAGGTTCACATACCGCATGAGGCCCGGGTCGGTGACCTTGACCTCGGATACATCCCACTTGTTGAAGAGCAGTTTCTTTCCTGCTACCTTACTTTCTGCCTCTGGCATTCAAGATCACCTGCGCGGTTTCTCCTTCCTGCCAATGACCATCTCATGGAGGCAGACGTTGTTCACTTTGGTGACCACGTACCGGACACCGGGGATATCTCCCATCGAACGGCCGAGGCGGCCGCCGATTCCCTCTATCTCGACCTCATCGTGCTCATCGATAAAGTTGATCGCGCCGTCACCGACGGCAAACGCGGTTACCTGCCGGCCGTTCTTGATCAGCTGCACGCGGACGCACTTCCGGATCGCCGAGTTCGGCTGCTTGGCCTCGACCCCGACTTTTTCGAGCACGATACCTCTCGCCTGTGGAGCACCCTCAAGCGGGTCCGACTTCACATCGAGATTGAGTTCGCGGCGGGCGTAATTCTTGTCGCTCCACCGGAACTTTTTTGAGTCCCGCACCAATTTTCTGGCTGCAAATTTACCCTGTCCCATTAAAGAGCCTCATGTGTGTTGTTTTTGTGGTTAACGATAACCCACGCTGAGATATATACTAACGCGGGGAACCGATTTATAAATTGTGGCATCCCACCTGCCTGTCGTGTACTATTATCCCCCCTTCATAATAATATTATATCCCGCCCCGCCAATATGATACGATGAACGTCGCGATTTACAAGGAGGTCCAGATCGATGCGAGCCACCGGTTGCTCCATTACCAGGGAAAATGCGCTAATCTCCACGGACATCGCTGGAAGATCGAGGTCTGGATAGAGGGAGAACCTGATGCGACGACGGGGATCCTGATCGATTACAACGTGATCAGCCAGGTAATAAAAAAATACGATCACCAGATCATCCTCAATTGCGACGACCCGATGGTCCCCTGCATCGGGAAGTACCAACACGTTATAACGACGCCTGGCGACCCCACGAGCGAACTGCTTGCGCTCCTTATCAAGAACGATCTTGTCGAGGTCTGCCGCAGCCAGCGCGCGCCGGCAAAAATAACGAGGGTCCGCATCTGGGAATCCCCCAACTGTTTTGCCGAGATTACAGAATGAAGGTCGCTGAAATTTTCAGGAGCCTCCAGGGGGAGGGAAAAAACCAGGGAAAGCCATGCCTCTTTATCCGACTTGCCGGCTGCAACCTGCGCTGCAGCTGGTGCGATACGCCGGATGCACAGCAGGGCGGCATCGAAATGAGCCGGGATACAATCCTCGAACAGGTATGGAGGCTCAACCCCCCGTATGTCTGTATCACCGGTGGCGAACCTCTCCTGCAGGCCGACGAGCTCGAACTGCTGCTCGCATCCCTTCGCAAGCGGGGAACGGTTATAGACATCGAGACGAACGGGACGATCGGTTTTCCCCGGTTCCAGCCCTATGCGTCCATCTGCATGGACGTGAAATGCCCGTCATCCGGTGAGCAGAGCGATCTCTCGCTACTCGCTGCGATCCGCCCTCAGGACAGCGTGAAATTTGTGGTCAGTGACGAAACGGACTGCTGCTATGCCGAAGAGGTTATCGGGCGTCACCGCATTGCCGGCGAGATTTTTCTCTCACCGGTGTACAGGGCAGATACCCGGCCCATCACTAAATATATCCTGACGCACAACCTTCCCGTGAGGTTTCAGGTCCAGCTCCACAAGATCCTCGGGGTGAAATGATGAAAGCGGTCTGTCTGGTATCGGGCGGGATGGACTCGTCCACGCTGGCGTACCTGGCCAAGAGCCGGGGGTACGATATCCTTGCCCTCCACGCGAATTACGGGCAGCGGACCGAGAGGAAGGAGCTTGCGTGCGCGAAAAAAATTGCATTCCTTTTGGGCGCGCAGGACTTTGTCGAGATCGACCTCGGGTATTTTTCGAAATTCGGCGCGAGCAGCCTCACGGACCGGAGGATCGAGGTGGACCGGTTCGATCCGGCCCGGCCAAGCCTCCCCAACACTTACGTCCCGTTCCGGAATGCGAACCTGCTCTCCATCGCGACCAGTTTTGCCGAGGCGCGTGGGGTGGAGGCGATCTTTATCGGTGTCCAGGCGCTCGATTACAGCGGATATCCCGATTGCCGGCCGCAGTTCATCGAGGCGTTCCAGCATGTAATAGACGAGGGGACCAAAGACCATACCAATATCGAACTTTTCACGCCGTTCATCCGCATGACCAAGATCGACATCCTCCGCGAGGGCATAAAGCTCGGCGTCCCGTATGAGCACACGTGGTCGTGCTACCGGAACGAAACCAAGGCCTGCGGGACGTGCGGCGCATGCCATTACCGGCGCGAGGCGTTCAAAGCCCTCAACGTAAAAGACCCCATTCCCTACGAGGTATAGATGGAGATATTCCGCGGCAGGCGCCTCTGGATCGAGAAACGGCCGGTCCGCCTCCCCAGTGGCGTGGAACGCGAGAGCGTGATCGTGCACCCGGGAAACGCGGTGGCAATCCTCCCGGTGGAGGGAAGCCGGTGCAAACTCCTGAAACAGTACCGCGCGGCTATCGGGCAGTACATTTATGAGGCCCCGGCAGGAACGATGGAAGAAGGAGAGGATCCGATGGGGACTGCACACCGCGAGCTGATCGAGGAGACCGGATTTACCGCACGATCGATCATGCCCAAGGGTTTTATCTATACCACGCCGGGATACACCGATGAGCGGATCTTCCTCTTCGAAGCCCGGGAACTTTCACCGTCGCAGGATTACCAGAAAGACGAGGATGAGATTATCGAAGTGGTTGATGTGGAGACTAGCGACATTGCGGCCATGGTTGCCGATGGCACCATCTGCGATGCAAAGACGATATGCCTGATCCACCGCTGCCTCGGGGGCTGAAAAGATGCGTGTTCTGCCAGTAGTAATCTGCGTTTTCCTTATCCTGCTGGGAATGTTTGCCGGGTGTACCAGTAGTACCGCACCGTCCTATTCGGTGGACAGCAACGGCGTCCTCTCGGTTACCTGTGCCCCGGTGACCACGAACGAGACCGTGCTCTTCTCAAACGGGACCTACACGAAATCAGAGATCATCATGCACACCGGCACCGGTGACGTGGTGATGTACCTGAGCGCTCCCCCGCACCCGAAAGCCGCGATGGTGTATGTCCCCGGCGCGGGAGAGAAGGTGACGGGGCATGAGGAGCGGATGGTGGAGTACGCGGCTGCCGGGTATGCATTCCTGTTCGTTGACATCCGGGGCAGGGGCGGGGAGACCCCCGGCTACCCGTTCGACCCGCAGCAGGATTTTGCAAAGTTCGAGAACAAGGAGTGGCCGGAGTATTACCTGACCATCTGTGATCTCTCGTCAGCCCGTGGCCTTCTCGCAGACCGGTTCAATGTCCCCGTCTATGCGATGGGGGGGAGCAACGGCGGGAGGTATATGGCGGTTGCCGCGGGAGTCGACCCGAAATTTGCCGGGTACATCGGCATCTCCACCGCGGACTGGGGGGTCCGCGACACCGTTGCCGCGCAGGGAGGTACCGGGGACGTCCTGAGGTTTGCCACATCACTTGAACCCAGCACGTACCTGCCGAGGATCTCCCCCCGCCCGGTCTGGATGTTCCATAATGCAACCGACCCGATCATTCCCTTTGCAGACGGTAAGGCTCTCTTTACAACCGCAAACGAGCCAAAGACGTTTACCGAATTTAATGGCGGTCACGGGATCAACTCGGACGTGGATGCCCGGCTCCTTGCGCAACTGGCGCAAATTTATGGCAACGGCGCGTGAATAGGTACGAGATTTGGTGAGGTTGGCAATCGGTAATGACGGAGACCGGAGAGCTGGACGACGCGCGGAAGCGCTACGAGTTCAAGAAGACGCTCGAAAAGCTCGAGCAGCAGGAGGGCGACGGGACCGAACTTATCACGCTCTACATCCCTCCTGACAAGCAGATCTATGATGTCACCGGGCAATTGAAGGACGAATATGGGCAGTGCGCAAACATCAAGAGCAAACAGACACGGACGAATGTCCAGAGCGCGATCTCGTCCATCCTCTCCCGGCTCAGGTACTACAAGCGCCCGCCGGAGAAAGGGATGGCGGTTTTCTGCGGCACCATCAGGACGTATGGCGACCGTACCGACCTTCAGTGCACGGTGCTCGAGCCCCCGGAGCCCCTCAACCTCTACATGTATCGATGCAGCTCGAAGTTCGAGCTCGAGCCCCTCAGGCAGATGCTCGAGGAGAAGATCATATACGGGCTCCTCGTCCTCGACCGGCGGGAGGCGTACTGGGGCTTTTTGCGGGGGAACCGGATCGAGCCCATTGGCGGTGTCACGTCGACCGTCCCAGGCAAGCAGCGCAAGGGCGGGCAGTCGAGCGCCCGGTTCCAGCGGCTGCGCGAGATCGCAATCAACGAGTTTTACACAAAGATCGGCGAGCGCTCAAGTGCCATCTTCCTCGCGGAAAAGGACTTCTTTGAACGGTTCAAGGGTGTCCTGATCGGCGGCCCGAGCCCGACGAAGGAGGAGTTCGAAGCCGGCAACTACCTCCACCACGAGATCCAGAAGCGGATCGTCGGGCTCTTCGATGTTGCCTATACCAATGAGGACGGGCTTTCCGAGCTTGTCGATGCGGCAAAAGACGCGCTCAAGGGCATGGAGGTTGTCAAGGAGAAGACCTTCATGGACCGGTTCTTAAAGGAACTGGTAAAGGACAACGGGCTTGCTGCCTACGGGGAGGAGAGCGTCCGCAAAAATCTTGAACTGGGCGCGGTCGACACGCTCCTGCTCTCGGCGAGCCTCCGCAAGTCCCGGCTCCGGATAAAATGCCAGAGCTGCGGGTATACGGAGGAGCGTACCGTCAGTATCGAGGCGGGCAAGACCGTGAAGGATATCGCGCTCGGCGCCTGCCCAAAGTGCACGGCACCGCTCGTGCTTGACGAGGAAGTCGACATCATCGACGAGCTGACAAAGATCGCCGACCAGAGCAGCGCAAAGGTGGAGATCATCTCGGACGATTTCGAGGAGGGATCGATCCTCTTTTCGGCATTCGGCGGTATCGCAGCAATCCTGCGCTACAGGACGGGATACTGATGGCAGGATATGAGGACCCGCTGAAAAAGAGGAAAGACGTCATCCTTGCGGTACTGCAGGACGTGACAGGGGAAGAGGATATCCCACTGGTCGATGGGGGTGAGCACGCGGACCTCGCCTCTCCCATCGCATTCACGCTGGCAAAAAAACAGAAAGAATCTCCCGCCCGGATTGCGCAGGATCTTGCCGGGAAAATACACCAGCACCCGGAATTCCGGTCGACCGGGGCTCGTGCAGAGGCAAAAGGCCCGTACATCAATTTCATGCTGGATACCGGGTATCTTGGCGAATCCCTTTCCCTTGCCACAAAACCCGGCTACGGCTCCCTGCCCAAAAAAGAGACCCGGGTGGTGCTCGAACACACGAGCGCAAACCCGAACGGGCCCCTCCATGTCGGCCACATCCGGAACTCGATCATTGGCGATACGCTCGCCCGGGCATTCAGGAAAGCCGGGTACCGGCTCGAAGTACAGTATTACGTGAATGACATGGGCCGGCAGATCGCGATCGTCATCTGGGGCTTTGATAACCTCGACAACACGCAGCATGAGGGGGAGAAAGAGGACGCCCATATCGCGCGGCTCTACATAGAGGCAAACCGGGAGATCGAGAAAGACCCGGCCATCACGCAGCAGGTTGACTGGCTGATGCAGCTGGTGGAAGGAGGCGACCCGGACACGGTCAGACGGTTCCGCAGGCAGGTCTCCCGGTGCCTTGATGGTTTTACGGTCACCTTAAAAAACCTGAACGTGAAACATGACCGGTTTGTCTGGGAGAGCGATTTTATAAAAAACGGCGACACCGGCCGGATCATCGGGCGTCTCATGAAGCTCCCCCAGGCAAGGAAAGAGGAGACCCTCGCGCTCGACCTCTCGGAATTTGGGTTCGAGAACAAATACGTGATCCGGCGCAGTGACGGCACATCGGTCTATGCGGCGCGGGATCTCGCCTTCCACGTCTGGAAAGGCCGCAACTTCGACCAGGTCATCGATGTGCTGGGCGCAGACCACAAACTGATCGGCGCACAGCTCAGGTGCACGCTGAAACTGCTCGGGGAGAGAGAACCGGTGATCGTACACTTCGAGTTTGTCTCGCTTCCCGAAGGGTCGATGAGCACCCGCGCCGGCAAGTTTGTCTCCGCTGATGACCTGATTGCCGAGGTGACAAAACGCGCCTTTGAGGAAGTGACCGTCCGGAGACCGGAGCTCGATGACGAGACCCGAAGAGGGATCGCGAAGTCTGTCGCTCTTGCCGCCATCCGCTACGATATCGTGAAAGTCTCACCGGAAAAGAGCACGGTTTTTGACTGGAAGGAGGCGCTCGACTTCGAGCGCCAGAGCGGCCCCTACATCCAGTACGCCCATGCCCGTGCCTGCAGCATCCTCGAAAAAGCGGGTGAATTTACCGAATGCTGCGAGGTGGAGACCGGGCAGGAGATCGCGCTCGCAAAGGAGATCGCGAAGTTCCCGTCCGTCATCGAGAAGGTGGTCGCCGAACTCCGCCCGCACCTGCTTGCCACCTACGCCCACGAGCTCGCGGATACCTTCAACACCTTCTACCATTTCGAACCGGTCCTCAAGAGCGAGGGCCGGGTCCGGGACCGGCGCCTGACGCTCGTGAAAGCGGTGCAGAACACCTTATGCGAGTCCCTCGGAACGCTCGGGATCGATGCCATCAGCACCATGTGACGCCCTGCGCCGCCAGGGCTACCAGTTTTTTTCACCGGTGTCGAGTGCCGCGCTCAAGCCCTGCATGTGGTGCCGGCGGGCGTTGTCCGGCGGCGAGATGTGCTACAAGCACCAGTTCTACGGGATCGCAAGCCATCGCTGTGTCCAGATGACCCCGACGCTCCGCTGCAACCAGCGCTGCCTCTTCTGCTGGCGCTCGTTCGAACACGAGATGCCCGAAGCAGAGGAATGCCCGCCTGAAACGATACTTGCGAACATAAAAAAATTGCAGAAGAAGGCACTTGCCGGGTACAATGCAGTTCTCGATAACACGGTCACGGAAGAGATGTGGCGGGAAGCGCTGGAACCAAAACATGTGGCGATCTCCCTGTCCGGCGAACCAACCATGTACAGCCAGCTGCCGGACCTCATCGATCTCTTCAAAGAGAACGGGTACACCACGTTTTTGGTCAGCAACGGCACCAACCCCGAGATGCTTGCCCGCTGCCACCCGTACCAGATGTACGTCTCGCTCGATGCCCCGGACCGGGAGATCTACCTGAAGACCTGTCGGCCGCTCGGCGATTACTGGGACCGGATCCACGATAGTCTGGGCCTGCTGGGCAGCCGGCGGTCGGCGGTGCGGATCACGCTGGTTGCGGGGCTCAACGACCGGTCGCCGGAACGGTACGCGGCGCTGCTGCAGGACACCGGCGCGACCTTTGCCGAAGTAAAAGGATACATGTATCTGGGATACAGTCGAAACCGTCTGGCAAGGGAGAATATGCCGGAACATGCTGCTGTGCGGGCGTTTGCGGAGAAAGTTGCCGCCGCATGCGATTATAAGATCCGTGATGAAAACAGACTGAGCAGGGTAGTCTGCCTGGAGCGTGCGACATGAAGTTCAATCCTGATGAGTGGAAAGAGAGGGCGCATGAGAATTTCGAGGGCGCGTGGCACGCGGGGCCTTCGTTGCTCACCCCGGCCGGGCAGGAGGGAAAATACCCCCGTCTCAAGTATAAACGGGCACAGCCGCACCCGGTCTTTGCGACCATCAACCGCCTGCGGGAGATCTATCTTGCCCTTGGGTTTGATGAAGTCGAGAACCCGGTGATCGTCGAGGAGAAAGATATTTACCGGCAGTTTGGTCCTGAGGCGATGGCCGTGCTCGACCGGGTCTTCTATCTTGGCGGGCTCCCGCGCCCGAATGTCGGGATCGCCCGGAAGCAGCTGGACGAGATCAACGAAATCCTGCAGAGCCACCGGTATGGACCCGCCCACGGACCGGCAGTACCTGTAGAAGCGCATGGAAAAAAAGCACCGTTCCAGCCGATGAGCAAAGAGACGGAAGAACGGCTCCGCGAAACCCTCCACGCGTACAAGAAATCGGAGATCGATGGCGACGAACTCACCCACGAGCTGGCAAACGTCCTCGGGGTCGATGACGGGATCGTGGTGCATATCCTCGATGCGGTATTCCCGGAGTTCAGGGCGCTCGTCCCTGAGTCCTCGCGCAGCACCCTGCGCAGCCACATGACCAGCGGTTGGTTCGTGACGCTCGGCGCTGTCTGGGAGCGCAGCTCCCTGCCCCTCCGGTTCTTCTCGGTCGACCGCTGCTTCCGCCGCGAACAGGCAGAGGGGCCGACCCGCCTGATGACATACCACTCGGCGTCCTGTGTCGTTGCCGGCGAGGAGATCACGAACGAGGAGGGCAAGGCGGTGAGCGAGGCGCTGCTCTCCGCGTTCGGGTACACGGACTTCCGGTTCCAGCCGGACGAGAAACGCTCCAAGTACTACATGCCGGACTCCCAGACCGAGGTCTATGCACGCCACCCGGTGCATGGCTGGGTCGAGGTGGCGACGTTCGGCATGTACTCGCCGTCAGCCCTTGCCGAGTACGGAATCGGCGTCCCGGTGATGAACCTCGGCCTTGGCGTTGAACGCTTGGCGATGATTGCCTACAATGCAAGCGACCTCCGGCAGCTCTCCTATCCCCAGTTTTTCCCCCGGCCGCTCACGGACCGGGAGATCGCCGCTGCCGTGCACGTCCGCGAGGAGCCGGTCTCGACGGAAGGAAAACTGCTCGCGGCGGCCATAGCCAGCACCGCGACGGCGAACGCGACGGCACCGGGCCCCTGCTCCTTTGACGCTTGGGAGGGCATCCTGGGCGGCACGCGGGTGAAGGTTGTGGTGGAAGAGCCGGAGAACAACGCGAAGCTCTGCGGCCCGGCCTGCGCAAACGGGATCTTTGTGCATGACGGCTCGGTCCTTGGCGTCCCGGACATTGAGAAGTGGAAGACCATCCGCTCGGAGGGCATTTTCACCGGGATCACGTGCCTCGAGGCGGTATCCGCGCTGGCAGCCGCACAGATCGAATCGGCGGCAACCTGTGGCAGAGCCATGTTCGTGCAGGTCAAGATGGCAAAACTCCCCAGCGACATCAACCTGAAGATTGACGACTACGCCATGCGGGCGATCACCGACAACAAAAAGAAAGTGGACGTCCGGGGACCGGTCTTTCTCACAGTGCGGTCGACCGTACAGGAATAAAAATTTCCCTTTTCCGGCTCACGCCCGTTCCTGCAGGAAGATCCGCCGGTGGATGATCCGCCACGAGAGGATAAGCTGAACGATATCGGTGGCCGTCACCGTCTTCCGGTGCTCGAACATCGCGATGGGATGGACGCCGGTCTGCTTTTCGATGCTCTTTTCCAACTTCCGGATGGTCTCGTAGTTCATCTCGCCATCGATGGCGAGCGCCCGCATGCGGGCGCAGTCGACCGGCTGGGTCGAGAACTCGATCAGGAAATCGCGGTCATGGAAGGAGAGGAGCGAGTGCAGGTCGATATTGAGATCGATCCCGCTGACCGCGTGCTTCATCCGGTTCTGGAGAAGGGAGATCTGGTAGATATTATTGGACGGTCCCATTTCCCGGCCATATTTGGAATACCCGATCCGGATGACGGCATCTGCACAACACCGCTGGGGCGCGATATACGTCTCGTAATCATGCTCCCGGCGTGCGATTTCCTCCTCCACCTCGCCGGATGAATAGCCCCGCCCCCCCCATGTCGCGCCGCCGCTTCCACTCGTATTTCACCTCTTTTTCCGGGTCGACAAAGATGGAGAAATCCATGAGCTCGCGCAAGCGGGGCGAAAAGAGGGTGTGCAGGCCTTCAAGGATGATGATCTTTTTCGGTGCGAACGGCACACCGGCGGACCGAATGTTCCCGTAGCGTGGTTATACACCGGTTTTTCGATCTCCTGCCCGGACTTGAGCCAGGCGACATCCGATTCGAGCCGGGCAATATTATTGGCATCCGGGTTAAGCGGGGTGATGTTGAGCTGCTTCCGCTCTTCGCGATCATAGATATGGTAATCGTCCAGCGTGATCGTCCCGACCAGATCCGGGCCGAATATCTGTCGGATCGCATTGGTGAACGTGGTCTTTCCTGAGCCGCTGTCACCGGCAACACCGATGGTAAATATGATCGGCGAACGGGCGATGATCTCCTTGAAGTTCAGTATACGCGGCATGCGTAACGGTACCTGCTACGCTATCCCTCATAAGTACGCGGGTAGGGGTGCATTCCCGGTAGTCTCATACATATGTTAGAAATAGATAACATTAATACAGATGAGTGTTAGAATTATATCATATACAGTGTGGTGAGGAGAATGAAGCCGGGGAATCTTTACCGGATTCGTAGCCCGGAAAAGGGATACCGGATGGAACCCCTGTTCATGGAGCGTGATTCTTTGTGCAGACCCGGGTAAAGGAATACCGCAACCGGTTGGCGATGACACAGGACGATCTCGCAAAAGCGGCTGGCGTGCGGCGCGAGACGATTGTATTTCTCGAACAGGGGAAGTACAACCCCTCGCTCAGGCTGGCCCATTATATTGCAAAGACACTCCATGCACGGCTTGACGACCTTTTTATTTTCGATGACGATGTGCCGGAGTCGGAAGAACGGTTTATCCTTGTGGATTAGGGTGCCGGTGACAGGACGAAACGGCGGGATCGCAGACAGTTACAGGCTCGCCCGGTCCCCGCACTGTGCTGAGCCGTTTCAGGATCTTCACGGTGGCGTCCTTATCGAGCGGGACATTGTCGTTCCCGCACTTGGGGGAGTAGATGCACGAGGGGCATCCCTTCCTGCACGGGCAGTCCCGCACGAGCTCGTGCGAACCTGCGAACAGTTCCGCGAGGTTCGCGTAGGCATTTTCCGCGAGGCCGATCCCCCCTTCACAGGCATCGAACACAAAGACCATCGCCTCCCCATTCTCGCCAAAGGCAGGAGAGGACAGCCCCCCGATATCCCAACGGTCACACATCACGTGGAAGGGCATGAGGGCGATGATCGCGTGCTCGGCACCGTGCAGCCCTCCCGCAAGGTCAAGTCCCGCGTCCGAGACAGATTGCCCGGTCTCTTCCGGCACGGTGAACCAGAACGCTTTTGTCCGGAAGGTGAGCGGTGGGAGCGAGAGCGGTTCGATACCGATGATGGTGTCCCCGCGCTTGATCTTGTACGCGGTGTACTGCTCGGTCACCTCGACATCGCCAAATGCGCACGTGATGCCGTTGACGACCCGGCGGTCCAGCGTTTCGATAATGGAAAGGTCCACGTCTTTTAACGGCTGCGTATAATAATCCACGTCCGTCTCCGTGACCCGGATCGTGTGCGTCTCGAGATCCATCTCATTGACGACGTACGTCTCTGACTGGTGGAGCATGATCGCCCCCTTGTGGCCTTCGCGGTACGCATGCGCCCGGTCCATCGTTTCGAGGAGCTTTCCATGGCAGACAATGCGGAAGCTCTCTCCCGACATACCGTCGAGCTTCACCGCATCCGCCGCCCGGCCGCGGCCGGCATATACCCATCCACGTGGCGTTTCTTTGAGGAGGTTGCTGGCCGCAAGATCTGCAAGGAGGGGGGCAAATGACCCGCCGAAAAATTCCCGGTCCCGGTCCTCATGGAGGGGAAGCTCGGCAGCGGCGCAGAGCAGGTGGCCGGAGACGATGTACGGGTTTGTGGTGTCAACGATCGCGTGTTCGTGGGGGCGGGAGAAGAACTGGTCCGGATGATGCATGAAGTACTGGTCGAGCGGGTTTGCCTGTGCCACGAGGACTGCCACCGACTCGCCGCCTTTCCGGCCGGCACGCCCCGCCTGCTGGCGGGTCGACATCATGGTGCCGGGGTACCCGGCGATCAGCACCGTATCGAGCGATCCGATATCGATCCCCAGCTCGAGGGCATTGGTCGAGACGATGCCTTTGAGCGTCCCTTCCTTGAGCTGCCGCTCGATGCCGCGGCGCTCCTCCGGCAGGTAGCCGGCACGGTACGCGGAGATCGCACCGGCAAGGCGGGGGGATGAGAGGCGTGCATCCTCCCGCGCCCAGAGAGTGACAAGCTCCGCCATCTTCCGCGAACCGGTGAAGCAGAGTGTCTGGAGGTTTCCCTTGATACTGGAGAGCAGGAGGTCTTTTGTCTCCTGGTGGACGGACCGTTCGCCAATGCCATCGTAAAACGGGTTGTAGAGGATGAAATGCCGCCGGCCGTGGGGCGAACCGTCACGGTCCACCAGCGCAAACGACCTGCCCGTGAGGCGCCCGGCAAACTCTTCCGGGTTTGCCAGCGTCGCTGTGGAGAGGACGAACTGCGGCTCCGACCCGTAATGCTGCGCGATCCGCAGGAGCCTCCGGATAAGGAGCGCGATGTTGGATCCGAAGACCCCGCGGTAGCGGTGCGCCTCATCGATCACGATGAACTCAAGGTGGGAGAAGAAGAGGCTCCATTTTGCATGCCAGGAGAGGATCTGGTGGAGCTCGTACGGGTTGGAGATGATGATCCGGGCGTGCTCGCGGATTGATGCCCGCTTTGACTGCGGCGTATCGCCATCGTAGATTGCAGGTCGTGCCAGGATTCCGGTGAACTGCGACATCCGGGCAAGGGTGGCAAGCTGGTCGTTCGCGAGCGCCTTGGTGGGGTACAGGTAGAGTGCCCGGGCTTCCAGGTCCGCCACGATCCGCTCAAAGACCGGGATGTTGAAGACAAGTGTCTTGCCACTCGCGGTTGGTGTCGTGATGATCACCGATGTTCCTGACCGGATACGGTCGATCGCCTCGCACTGGTGGGTGTAGAGGCGGATCCCGTTCTGCCCGAGATACGCGGAAAGGACGTCCGGGAGCGGCCGGGAGAGGGTACCGTACCGGGGGGTTTCTGGCTCTGATACCTGGTGGTATACCACCCGTTTCCTGTACACCGTGTTCTTTTCAAGGAAACTGACCACGTCAGCGACAGCCATAGGCCTCCCCGAGCAGGAAAAAGAAAAGGATGGCGAGGGAGACCACGTCCTGCCGGTTGTGGTCAACGATCGGGACGAGGGGGCCGCAGTTTCTGGTGCGCAGGTAGGTCTCGTAAAACTCCGGCACCATCTGGCCCGGGACGTCGTCATCGCGGTTGACGCAGAGGATCTCCTGTTCCAGTGCGGAAAGCCGGAGGGAGGGGACCTGCCCCTTCCACCGCCGGCGACAGAAGTGGAGGACGTCAAAATGCGGGAAGCGGGCAGCGGCGGCCATGCCATAATAGGCGAGCCGGTCCTGCAGGTACGGGAGGTCAAACGATTTCCCGTTAAACGTGATGAGCGCCGGCCGCTCACCAGCCAGGTGATCACAGGTGGCAATCAATGCTGCCTGCTCTTCACCGATATCTCGAAGCAGGTACTGGCGGACCACAAGCTCGCCACGCTCGATCATGCCGATGCCGAAGAGGATGATCGGCCGGGAAAAGAGCCCCATGGTCTCGATATCGAGAAAGACATAGTCATCCGGCTCGTGGAAACCGGCTATTCCCAGCACGAGCGGGTGCGATTTTGCATGCCGGCTCCCGATCAGGTTGATGATATCGGATGAGTCGCCGCCGGACAACCGGTTGAGCACGCCGGTCGCCGGTAACCGGAATTTCGGGTGCCGGACAAGGTCTGCGATCGTCGCGTACCCCCGCGCTTTCAGCCGCTCCTGCGTGATGCGGCCGATGCCACGCACCAGCGTGAGGTCGGCGAGGACCTCGCGGGTGAACCGTTCTGTGTCTATCGCGGTGCCGGGCAGGGGGTGCCGGCTCTCGAGGACGAGGCACGTACCTCCTTCATTTGAGATCTCCCTGCCGGAAAAAACCGTATCGAGCGGGACGCCGGCATACTGTTCGACCAACCGTTCAAGCCGGCTGTGCGCCTGGTCGAACTCGGAGGAGAAAACAAAACTGCGGGAAAGACTGGTGGCAAAGACATTCCCGTCACGGATCACATCGTATTCCCGCAATGCATCCACGCGCTGCTGCCAGAGTGCGCCGATACGGCTGCCCGCCGGTATGACCGTCATCGTCAGATTAAAAAATGCTGGAGCAGCGTTTTAAACCTCCACCATGCAGCGTGAAAGTAAAAGCGAACTATCATGGGGCACCACCACCCATGCGGTACCGATGATCACCCTCCTCCAGCACGGGCCGGATGAGCCTGCCGGTGTCATTGAAGAATACCTGAAAAAGCGGCAGCAGCCGTATGAAATTATCCGGCTGTATGATGGTGATGAGCTCCCGGAAGACCCGCCCGGTCATCTTATCATCCTCGGCGGCCATATGAGCGCAAACGATGAACGGGAGTACCCGTTTCTGGTGCCGGAAAAGGCCCTCATCCACACCGCCGTCTCACACGGGAGCATGGTGTTCGGGATCTGCCTCGGTGCCCAGCTGATTGCAGCTGCATTACATGAACCGGTCCTGCTGTCGCACCGGGAACGCGGCTGGCGGCAGCTCCGGGGGTGCTCGCCCGCGTGGCAACGGTTGTTCCCGCCATCATGTACGGTCTTCCAGTGGCATAACGAGACATTTAATCTCCCGGCGGGGGCAACACTCCTTGCGCAGGGCGACGACGTGGCGAACCAGGCATTCCGGCTCGGGCATGCGGTTGGCGTGCAGTTCCATCCCGAGGTAACAAGACCCATCATATCCCGGTGGGCGGAGGAGATGGAGGACGGGGAACGGCAGCAGGTACTCGCTGCATCAGAGCGGGAATGCCGGCAGAACCGCCGGCGGTGCTGCATGATGGTGGATGCGTTTCTCGCCGGCTGGGGGAGAATATGGACGTAAAAGGCCTCCTCATCGATCTCGATGGCGTGCTCTATGTCGGGGAGAAGGCGATCCCCGGGGCACGGGAGGCGCTGGAGTATCTCCGGAAGAAAAAACTCCGGTTCCGCTTTGTCTCCAATACCACCCGGAAGTGCCGGGGGACGATCGCCGGGCGCCTCTCTGCCATGGGATTTGACATCCCCGAAGAATACATCTTTACCCCCCCGCTTGCTGCGGTCCGCTCCATGCAGGAGGCAAAAAAGAGCCGGTGCTACCTGCTCGTCACCGGGGATGTCGACCGGGATTTTGCACCGGTAGCCGGAAACGACCTGCCGGCGTCCGTGGACTACGTCATCATCGGCGATGCCGGCGAGAATCTGACCTACGACAGCCTGAACCGCGCCTTCCGGTACCTCATGGACGGTGCGGAGCTCATTGCGCTTGAAAAGGACCGGTACTGGATGGCGCCCGACGGACTTTCCCTCTCTGCCGGGCCGTTTGTTGCGGCGCTCGAGTTTGCGACAGGCAAGGCGGCGGTGGTCATGGGGAAACCCTCGCCGGCATTCTTCGATCTTGCCCTCCGCGATATGGGGCTCTCACCGGGAGAGGTTGTGATGGTCGGCGATGACGTCCTCACGGATATCGGGGGTGCATATACGGCCGGCATGGCCGGTATCCTTGTCCGAACCGGTAAATTCCGGGAAGAGGCGCTCCACTTAGCGCCGGTAAAACCTCTTCGTGTCATCGGCTCGATCGCAGACCTGCCCGGAATTCTATGAGTGAACATTGACATGCACCGTACGATAAAATACCTCACCGTCCTTGCACTCGTGCTCCTTGCCGTTGCACTGGTTACCGGGTACCAGTATGCCACCCGGCAGTCGGTGATCGTCCCGCATATCAGGACCGATATACCGGAATCGGCGCCGCTGGTCTCCACGCAGACGTTCCCGTTTGAATCGGGGACGGCGACCATCTCGGTGCCGGTGGATGCGTCCGTGTATTACGGGGCGAAGAACACATCTAAATGGGTCTCAATCTACGGGAATGTCTCTGAAAGTACGTGGGTCTCGGACAGTTTCCGTGCGATGGTCGAAGACCCGGCACAGGACCAGCTCTTCAACGATCTCACGGCACAGTTCCGGAACATAAAGGACCAGCAGGGTCTCTCCGATGACGAGTACCTCGAACTGATGGCTGCCTATACCCAGTCCTTCCCTTATGTATTCACTGGCAGCCCGGCGAAATACCCGGTCGAAACGGTTGTGGACAGGACCGGGGACTGTGCCGACAAGAGCCTGCTCCTCGCCGGACTCCTCTCCCATGAGGGGTACAAGGTTGCCCTTCTTGTCTTCTCCCCGGAATCCCACATGGCGCTTGGCGTCGGCTCGACGGATTTCCTGTACCGGGGCACCGGGTATGCCTACCTTGAGACGACCAACCTCTCCTTTGTCGGCATTCCGCCGGATGAACTGGACAACCCGACTGTGGGCGACATGACGCTCCAGTCATATCCCCTGATCATCCCGATCGGGAATGGCACGAAGCTGTACAGCAGCGGGGCAGAGACCCGGTATATCGAAGACGCCGACAACCGGTCTCAACAGAATGCCAAGCTACTTACGGACAAGATCACGCCCCTCCAGCCCGGGCTGACAGCAGAGCAGGACCAGATTGCAGAGCTCGAGGCCCGGATGCAACAGCTCCGGAGTGCAGGAAATATCGCGGGCTATAATTCACAGGTCTCAGAGTACAACGCGCTGGTGGCCGGGTACAATGTGCAGATTACCTCCTACCAGCAGCTGGTTGCGCAGTACGACCAGTACGCCGCCCTTCACAATTACATCATCTCGCACGCGTACGACCGCCCCGGCGTGTACGCGTACGTAACCGCACATCTGCCCTCTTAAATCGATTTTTTTTACGGGTTTTTCAGTCGCCCGTCACAAGGAGTTCCGGTGCCGGGTATGTATGAGACGACGGGCCGGCTTTTGCGATCTTTTTCACGCGGTCGAGTGCCCGGCCACAATAGTCCCGGGAGATATCGATCCCGATGAAGCGCCGCCGGAGTTTCCAGGCCGCGGCCGTGGTTGTCCCGACGCCATTGAACGGGTCGAGCACGATGTCGTTTTTAAAAGAGAGCAGTTTCATCAGCCGGACCGGCAGTTCCTCCGGGAACATCGCCGGGTGGCCATACTCTTTCATCCGGTGTTCCGGGGGGATCGCCCAGCGGCCGATCACCCATTCCTTGAACTCGTCGCCGGTGATATCGATATCCTCCCGCCTGCCCGCCTTCTTGTGGGTCCCCTTGTCAAAGACCTCGACAAACTCCCAGGTGTATTTGATGTAGGGCATGGAGGGCGACCGCCAGCTCCCCCATGCGGTATATTTCGCGTTGTAGTTGTTCTTCTCCCAGACAAACTCCGCCTTCCAGAGCAGCCCCAGCTGCCGGAGCTGGCCGGAGATGATATGGTGCGTGGGGACATAATCGGAGAAGAGGGGCTGGATGTTGACCGCGATCCGCCCCCCGGGCTTGAGCACCCGCTCGCACTCCGTCCAGATCCGGTTGAGGGTAGCGAAGTACTCGTTCCACTCGTGGGTGTCATCGTGCGGGTCTTGTGCGTACGCGTGGCCGAAGTTGTACGGCGGGGAGGTAATGACGAGGTCAATGCTTGAGGAAGGAATGCCGGCCAGCACCTTTTCCGAATCGCCGCAGATGATCCGGTTGATATAGGGCCGGATCCCGGGATCTTCACGGTGTTCGCCCGGGTGCAAGGCATGCTTTGCATCCTTCGATCCCTTCCGGACCTTTGCCTTTCCCGCCTTGTCCTTCACTTTTTCCTGCCGCACGAATTCACGCTGCCTTAGGATACTCTGGTTTTCCGGATAAGATAAAGGACATATTCCTGTTCGGACGGATTTTTCGATAACGTTACCGGGCCAAAAAAAATCCCGTAGCCCGGGTCAATCCGGTTTTGGTGCAGCTCCGCTTGATAATCGATACATCAACCGCATTAAAATTTTTACACAAACCGACTCTGCATCACTCTGCATCAGAATACTTGTCCGGATATGCTAAATCGCAGAAAAGACCCGGAGATAAATCAACAAGCTGACAATCACGAGCAGGACCCCTACATATATCCGTATTCCCCGGTAAGACATTTTTTTTGCAATGGCAGGACCGATCTGTCCGCCAATGAATACACCCGGGATAACCCAGATCATGACGCTCAGGATCATGTTTTTCTGGCCGGCAAGAACAGAAATAAAATCCGGCGTGAGGCGGAAAAGCGTGGCGAACAGGTTAACAATAAAAATGACGATTACGGTCGAGCCGATGGCTTCTGCCGGGGAATGGATCTTACTGTTCCTGAGGATACATGGCATGATGATTTTTCCTGTCCCGGTCGCGATCAATCCTTGTAAAAACCCGCCCAATGCCGCCGGTGCCCTGTAAATCCTGTCCGTCTTCTCTCCCCCATCCGGGTTTTTGTCGCAAGAGGAATACCCGAAGCGATGGATCAAAAACGCCCCGTATATGAAGACAAAACTCGCGAACAATATAAGGAGAATGTTCACCGGCGCAAAAGGAACCAGCAGGGCTCCCAGGATGGCAGATGGAACCGCAAATTTCAGGTACTGTCGTACGATGGGCCAGTTAACCGTCTTCTGTTGAATGTGCTTAATTATCCCGGAACCAAACCCAAAGAACATCGTCAGAAGCGCAAGCCAGAATGACGTTTTCGGATCGATCCCGAGCCAGATAATATAGATGGGGATCCAGAAATTTGAACCCGAGATTCCGGCAGAATTTCCCAGTATGGAGACGAGAATCCCAACCGGCAGGAGATAAATAAACGTCAGGATGTCAGGCATGCGATCATCTTTTCCTGTCGAGAGGCTGTAGTATCAGGGTTATCGATTCCCCTTTCTGCTCCGTTTCACAATTATTTTAAAATCATCGATAATCGTGATGAACTTTTTTAAATGCTCATAACCCTGCCTAGTAGTATCTTCTTCTTGTGAGTCCGCCCACCCCCCCAAATCAGGGCTGGATTCAGGCACTAGTAGACATGCGGAAAAATAATCCCGTAAAACGCTCCTTTTGTCAATCCGGCGATCCCGATTTCCGGCTGGAGTTGAAACGATGTCCACGCCTATAAAAAAGTCCCCGGATATCGCCTCTTTTGTAAAAATATTGGATTTTCACGGGATCCGGAAATGCAATGCAGAAGCGTTTTAAGGGCACCTTTTTTTGGGATGTGCTTTAGATCGATCTGAGGGGAGATCTGCCAACCGGAGGCCATTGGCGGCCGTTTGTGAAGGGGGTGCCAAGAACTACGCTATAATCGGTTATTTTTGTGAACGGACTGATTATAGTTGTTTTTACCCTTGCCCCTCTCCTTCCTGATATTTTTCTTGGTACCATAAGAGGGGATCCGGCCAGACCGTGACCCTTGATTGGATCGATCGGCAGGGACATACGCATGATCGCCCTCCCGCCGGTCCTGCCCACCGCATCACGGTGCCGGTTGCCGGTGGATCGCAGCGAGGTTTTCAAGGTACCGGATCCTCCGGAGTGTATACGCCCGCCCGGCTTCCCCGAATGGCACGTATTCCGAGACCTTCCAGCCACGTCCGGTAAGCTGGTGTTTCGTCACATCGGCAAGGCCCAAGAGGAACCCGAACTCGATCCGGTCGCGGGATTTCGCGTACCGTTCCTCCAGCCAGCTGATGAGCTCCGGATCATGGGTCCCGGCGGAAAAACCGGATCCTTGGCCGGCCGTGGCAGATGCGAGCGCCCGGAACCGGTCCTGTATGGCAGCAAAATCCCCGGTATCCCCGAGATATGTCCCCTTCACGATCCGCGGCCGGATGCCGGCGGCAAGGATGCGCCGGAGATCGGCGGCGCTCCGGTCGAGATATGCCTGCACGGCAAGGATGGGGGGATGGCTCGCCTCCGCAAGCGCGACCGCTGTGCCGAACGTGAACTCGAGAAGCCCTCTCCCCTCCATATCGATCTCCAGTCGGATCCCCCGTTCTGCGGCAGCCTCCGCGAGGCTGATCATGTGTTGCCGGCACCCGGCCCGGTTAACCCCCGATCCGAACGTCGAGAGCTTGATCGAGAGAGAGGCATCAACCCGTGCGGCGGCAATCACATCGAGGCAGGAGATGTTTGCCGAAAGAGCACCGGCAGCCTGTGCCCGGGTTGTTGCGTACGGGAGGAGAAGATGGAGGATGCAGCGTATCTGCTCCCGGTTTCTCTGCCGGCACCATGCAACAGCCTGGTGCATGTCTGGCAGCACCCAGCGGGAGGTTTCATGTGCCATACGCCGATCAGCCCGCCCGGGTTTGCGACTGCTCCCGGACAAACGAGAGCAGGTAATACGGCCCGCCGGAGCCCTTTCCGGAAATGCCGCTCGCCTTCCAGCCGCAGAACGGCTGGGAACCCGGCCACGCGCCGGTCGTCGCCCCTCCCCGCCGGTTGGCGTAGCAGACGCCGGACTCGATCCGGTCGAAGAAGCGGGCGACCTCATCTTTGTCCTCAGAAAAGATGCCGGCCGTGAGGCCGAAGTCGGTCGCGTTTGCCCGCCGGAGTGCATCCTCAAAGCCGGTATACGTCTCCACGATGAGGAGGGGCACGAAAAGTTCCTCCCTTTCCAGCCGGTGACCTGGCGAAAGGCCCGTGATAACGGTCGGGCTCACGTAATATCCCCGGTCAAAGATACCCGTGGTGAGCACCTCTGCCCCGCAGAGGATGGTCGCACCTGCCGCCTTCGCTTCCGAGACCACGGCCCGGAACCGGGCGACCGCGGCGGCGTTGATGAGCGGCCCAAGACCCGTCGCCTGTTCCCGAGGGTCGCTGGTCTTCAGCGCCGTGACCTCGTGCACCAGTGCAGCAGCAAAGGCCGGCATGATGCCCTCTTGGACATATACCCGTGAAGTGGCGCTGCACTTCTGGCCGCCATAACCGAACGCAGAACGGGCGATGCCTGCCGCCGCCTTTTTGTTATCGGCATGGTCCGTCACGATGACCGGGTTCTTGCTCCCCAGCTCCAGCACAATAGGCTTTGCGTATGGCTGGCGCATGGCAAAGTTCCGGTGCAGCCAGGTCCCCGCGTCCCGGGAGCCGGTGAACGCGATACCCGCGATACCGGGGTGCGGGACGATCGCCTCGCCAAACACCCGTCCCGGGCCGGTCACGAACTGGAGAGCGCCGGCCGGGACACCCCCTTCACGGTATGCCTCATAGAGCTTCAGCCCGGAGAGGGGTGACTCGCTGGTCGGCTTGAATACCGCGGTGTTCCCGGTCAGGAGCACCGCCCCGACCATCCCGGCAGCAAGGGAGATAGGGAAGTTGAAGGGTGATATGACCGCCCAGACACCATAGGGCCGGAGGACGCTTCCGGCGACCTGCCCGGGTTCACCCGGTTCCATCCGGGTCACGTACCCCTCGTTCTTCTCGTAGAGATCGCAGTAATACTGGATCATGTCGACCGATTCGGCAACTTCCGCGACCGCTTCTTCACGGGTCTTCCCGATCTCGTACGTGACGAGCGCAGATAGAAGGAACCTCTGCCTGTCCAGTACACCTGCAACGTTCCGGAGGGTGGCGACCCGGTCCTGCCAGCGGACCCGGCTCCATGTACGGTACTCCTGCCCTGCCTGCGCAATCGCATCGTGGATCTGATCCATTGTTGCGTTCTGGAAGATCCCGATGCGGATGGAGGTATCGATTGGAGACCGGGTCTCAAACTGCGTGCGGGAGCGTATCTCTTGGCCGCCGATGAAGAGGGGGTGGGGTTCTCCCAGCAGGGAAGGGATTTTTCCAAGCGCGTCCTCGTATGCCTTATGCATCGCCTCATCGAATGCCGCAGCGGCATAAGTCACGCTCCGTGGCCCGGACATCCGGTCACACCCTGTCGGCCAACTCTTCCCGGAACAGTTCCACAATATTCACGTCCCCTCGATCCTTAAGGTATCTCTGTTTTCGTCTATTACTCCCGGAGCAGGTAAATATTTCCGCATACCAGCACCCGGTCTGATGGTGCGAACTGGTTTTTGGCCACAACCAAAGGATTATTTCACCGGGTAACCCCCTGACTCTTATAACCCGGGAGATCATCACGAAGAACGGAGATAATCCGGAGCCCTCCTGCGAAGAGCAGGTCCGGAAGGCACGTGCCGCCGGCAGTGACAGTACGGTTACAGTGGTTCTCGTGCACGGGCATGGTGATTGACCATTCTTCCGGGAAGAGGAGCGTTATAGTGACAGAACCCGACGTTGCAAAGGGGGAACATATGAGTATATTGTCCCCCTGCCAGATGGGAGATCTCCGGCTTTCGAACCGGATGGTGATGGCGCCGATGACCCGGGGTCGTGCCGTGGAGGGCAATGTCCCGGGCCCGCTGGCCGTCACCTATTACGTGCAGAGGGCCTCTGCAGGCCTGATTATTACCGAAGGTTCGCAGGTAAGCCCGAAGGGCGTTGGCTTCTACCGGACTCCCGGGATTTATTCGCCGGAACAGGTTGCCGGCTGGAAAAATGTGACCGGTGCGGTCCATCGCGCCGGGGCGAAGATCTTCCTCCAGCTCTGGCATGTGGGGCGAATGTCACACCCTGATTTTCTTGGGGGTGAGCTCCCGGTTGCGCCATCGGCACTGCCGGTTGAAGAAGAAATTCATACTCCTCTGGGCAAAAAGAGCATCCCGGTTCCCCGTGCGCTCGAAACGGGTGAAATCCGGGACATTGTACGGCAATTCAGGGATGGGGCGAAGCATGCAAAGGCAGCGGGTTTCGATGGCGTTGAGATCCATGGTGCAAACGGCTATCTGCTGGACCAGTTCCTGCGGGATGGTTCGAACCGGCGGACCGACAGGTATGGCGGGAGCCTCGGGAACCGTGCCCGGCTCCCCCTCGAAGTGACCAGGGCGGTGGTCAGGGTGTGGGGTGCGAACAGGGTCGGGTACAGGATATCGCCGCACTTCTCGCTCCATGCGATGTCCGATACAGATCCGCGGGAAACCTTTGCATATATGGCGCGGGAACTGGGCCGGATAGGCATCGGCTACCTTCACTTGGTGGAGCCAATCGGTGGCAGGCTGGAAGCAGTAAAACCGGAGATGCAGATGGCCCCGCTCATCCGTAACAAATTCGACGGGACGCTCATGTTGAACGGCGGCTACGATGCCCGGTCCGGAAACGATGCAATAGAAGACGGCCTTGCAGACCTGATCTCATTTGGGGTCATGTTCCTGGCCAACCCGGATCTCCCCGAGCGGTTCCAGCGGGGTGCCCCGTTGAACCACGAGGATATGGCGACATTTTATACCGGCGAAGAGAAGGGATACACGGATTACCCGTTGCTTGGGGATCAGGAATAAGCCTCTGGACAAAACCTGCGTTTTTTCCGTAAATATATGGCCAGAAGATCCCAACTGCCGGGTCTCATTCAATCGCAGTTCAATAAAAAAACCGCAGAAAAACCATCGCACCTATAATAATCCCATCAACAATATTGTTACAAGGTGGCAAAGGACACGATGACACTTAACATCACAAATACCATAATGTATCCGCCACGTGGATTAATTGAAGTCACGGCAAGGGTACCAGAATCCGTTCCCAGAACTTTACCGGAGTACACAGGGAAAAGGGGGCCATCAAGATGCCAGAAACTACACCTGACGATGAGTTGATCAAAAAGATTGCCTCCCACGAGGACGATATCAGGAAGATCTATGGGGAAATTTATCCGGTTCTGAAAGGACTTGACTCATCCATATTCTTCTCGTATGAGGCACAAAAAGTCGCAGCTCTGAATACGCTCGAAGATCCGCGCAAGATCATGCCGGATAAGGCGGCCGCAATAATGAAGTCTATCGTGAGAAGCACTGAAATGGATAAACTTCAATTCGACTATTTCTATGGGGTTGAGATGCCGGGCGGAAACTTCCTTGGCGGTTTTATCAAGGAGCGATTACATCAGCTCGGCATTGATTACAATGACCTCTCCCCGTATTTGCGCCTGCATGTATGGCTCGATGAAAAGTGACTTTTTTTTACGGGGGATATCCCTTTCTCCATGCATAAAAAGCAGTCCTTCAATGACATAGAGCCCAATTCCGACACATAATGCTATCCACCCATATGTGCTCACATCGGGAATACCGATTGATTTTAGTAGATCATGCATCAAAATCCCAAAAATTCCGCATAAAATGCATGTCCCCGCCACACCCCATACAATAAAGCGGACTGTAACGGGAATATCCCGATTGCCATGAGCCATGATAATGACTCATCATGATGCAGCATTTACCTTATGATGAACCTTGCTGCCTGCAGGTGAACAAAAATATTGACCGTTCATTATGGATTGTTTTGAAATGCCCGATGGCCGGGCCGGGCTTTTTTTTGGAAAGTTCGTAGAGCCTGGAGGGTGATGCCAGGTTCACGGGAGAATGTAACCGGTTCCCCGAACGCGAGATAATTATAATAGCGTATCAAAATGTTATGTGATGGGAAGAGAATCTCCAGGAAAAGATCGCGATTTTATTTTTCACGTTGCTATCGTCGTTCTTGGATTAATCATAATTTTTACCGCAGGTTGTACCAGTAATCCAATTGCCAATCAGTATTCAACCGGTTCAAACCATACCACCCCGGCGCCCACATCGGCAAGCTCCCCGGAAAGCCTGAAAGCCCAGAATATCCAGACCATTAAAAACATCGTTGAGCTGTATCATCAGACGCACACGTATAACCTGACCGACATGTATGCCTGTGCCCAGATGTCGCAGGATGTCTGGGACATGGTGGAGACCAGGGGTATCAATGCGACGATCGAGATAGGCGATGTTGACCAGAATATCACCACCATCCAGCAGGCAGACCATGCATGGGTATTGGCGGAAGTGTCGTCCGGCGAGTGGATTGCGATGGAGACGACGGGGGGTTTTCTCGTCTGTAATGACTCGAGTATCTGTGCTGTCAGCAACCCGCGGTATTATACCGGGTGGATCTTCAAAACGCCGAGAGAACTGCAGGCCTATATGATCAATCCTTCAGGATGTTCAGCCGGGTATGTGCTCGGTAGCGACAATGTATGCCATCCGGCGTGTGGTGCCACGAGCTATTGTACCGGCAACAGCATATGTGTCAGCGGGCAATGCCGCGGGTGCCCCGCGGGATACATTATCGGGGATGATGATCTGCAATGCCACCCGGTATGTGGCAGCAAAAACGGGTACTGCACGGGAAACAGTGCCTGCGTCAACGGGCAGTGTATCAGTTGCAATGCAGGTTATATCCTCGGTGCCGATAACCAGTGCCACGCCGCGTGTGGTACCAATACCTACTGTTCGGGAAACAGTGCCTGCGTCAACGGGCAGTGTATCACATGTAACCCGGGATATTACCTCGGCACAGACCTGAAGTGCCATAGGTCATAGGCGGGTGTCCGGCACCGGCCGGAACGCGCCTCTCCATAGGATAAACGCCGGGGTTCCCGGCAGTACGTCCTGATTTTGCCTGCTCCCCCCGCATCCGGTCCGTTCCTGTCCCTCATGGTACGGTAAAAAGCGTTTAATGCAGCAATCGACATACACTCTCTGATTATTCTATGCTGCATATCGAAGACCTGCATGTGAATGTCGGCGACAAAGAGGTGCTGCACGACATCAACCTTCACATCGAGGAAGGAGAGACGCACGTCCTCCTCGGCCCCAACGGTTCCGGGAAGACCACGCTCCTCATGGCCATCATGGGATTCTCCGGTTATACCATAACGTCGGGTAAGATTATGTTCAAAGGCGAGGACGTGACAAAAATGCATGCTGATGAACGGGCCAAGCGCGGGATCGGGATGCTCTTCCAGCGCCCGCCTACCATCTCCGGCCTGAAGCTGGGCAAGCTCCTCACGGCTATCTCCCGGAAAAAAGACGAGAATATCCCGGAACTGGCAAAATCTCTCCACATGGACCATTTCCTGGAGCGCGACATCAACAAGGGGTTCTCCGGCGGGGAGATCAAGCGCAGCGAAGTCCTCCAGCTGATGATCCAGAACCCGGACTTCCTCATGCTTGACGAGCCGGAAAGCGGTGTCGATTTGGAAAATATCTCGCTCATCGGGGCCGCCATCGGCTCACTCCTGGAAAAGGACAAGCACATCATCAAGCGCCAGAAGAGCGGTCTCGTGATCACGCATACCGGGTATATCCTTGATTATCTCGAAACCGACCGGGGGCACGTGATGTGCGACGGGCAGATCAAATGCCATGGCAACCCCCGCGAGATCCTGCAGGACATCAAACGTCGCGGATACAAGGAGTGTCTCGAATGCCGCCAGACATAACCCCGCCCGGGCTCTCCAGCGCCGACCAGGAACGCATCACCCAGTCCGGTATGGATCTCGAGATGAAAAACCGGTGCGGCAGCTTTTTGCAGGTGAACCAGGACATCGTCCACGCGGAATGCGCTGATGAGGGGATCGAAGTCCTCTCGTACAAGCGGGCGATGGAAAAACATGACTGGCTGAAGGATTACGCATGGAATGTCGTCTCCCCGGATAAAGACGAGATCACAAAATACGTTGCAGCACAGAACGACCCCAAGGGGTACGTCATCATCGCTCACGAAGGCTCCAACAATATCCTCCCCATCCAGGCATGCCTGTTTCTCGGGCGCGAACAGATCCAGCATGTCCACAATATTATCATCGCGGAGGAAGGAGCGGAGCTCCACATCATCTCCGGGTGCACGAGCGGGATCCATGTTGGCAAAGGTGGCGCCCATTACGGGATCTCCGAGTTCTACGTCAAAAAGAACGCGAAGATCAGCTTCACGATGATCCATAACTGGACAGAAGATATCGAGGTCTATCCCCGGAGCGCCTCCATCGTCGATGATAATGGTGTTTTTCTCTCGAATTATGTCTGTATGCAGCCGGTAAAAAAAGTCCAGATGTATCCTGCCGCGACGCTGAGAGGAGAGAATTCCGTCGCCCGCTTCAGCAGCATCGTGATTGCTTCCCCCACATCGTACATGGACCTCGGTTCCCGGGCCATTCTGGAGGGTAAAGGGGCGAGCGCCGAACTGATCACGCGTGCGATCACCCGTGGGGGTACGGTCATTTCCCGGGGTCACATCTTGGGAAGGACCGCAGATACACGCGGGCACCTTGAATGTAAAGGCCTCATCCTCAAGGCCGGCAGGATCTACGCGATCCCGGAGATTGATGGGGTCGCGGTCGGCACTGAGCTCTCCCACGAAGCCGCGGTCGGCAAACTGGCGCAGGAAGAGATTGAGTACCTGATGGCACGGGGACTTGACGAGGACGAGGCGACAGCCACGATCATCAGGGGATTCCTAGACGTTAAGATCACCGGTCTTCCCGAAGCACTCCAGAAACAGATCGACGCATCCATTGATTCCGCAGAAAAAGCCGGGTTCTAAAAAAAAAGGTCTCATGATACCCGACAACCGAGCTGATGAGCGCCGGAGGATGGTGGAATGCCAGATCGAGGCACGGGGGGTACATGACCCGCGGGTGCTCGCGGTGATGCGGGATGTCCCCCGCCATCTCTTCATTCCCCCACCGTATGACCGTGCTGCGTATGACGACGCACCCCTGCCCATCGGAAACGGCCAGACCATCTCCCAGCCCTATATCGTTGCCCTGATGACGGAGCTGCTGCACCCACAGCCCGGTGACCGTGTTCTTGAGATCGGAGCAGGGAGCGGGTACCAGGCTGCGATCCTGAGTGTTCTGGTGGGGCGGGTGACCACGATCGAGCGTCTCACAGCGGTCGCCGATCTGGCACGGCGGAACCTCGCCGCTCTGCATTACAACAACGTGACCGTGATCGTCGGGGACGGAACGATGGGATACCAGCAGGGTTCACCGTACGACGGTATCATCATAACGGCGTCGACACCGGAAGTTCCCGCCCCCCTTATCGGGCAGATGGCGGAGGGTGGCAGGCTCGTGGCACCGGTGGGGGGGCGTGATGTCCAAGAACTGGTCGTCCTCGAGAAACGGCAGGGGACGATAGCAACGGAGCACCACGGGGGCGTCAGGTTCGTCCCGCTTATCGGGGAGCATGGGTGGGGGTACTGATGAGATATATCGATATTTCGCGGCCGCTTTCGGGAAAAACCATCTCCTACCCCGGCGATACGCCCCCGCAGTTCACCCAGCGGGACCAGGGGCTGTACCTGATCAGCGAGATGCGCATGAACAGCCATTCCGGCACCCATATCGATGCCCCGGTTCATTACCTGAAGACCGGGCCGGCCATCGATACCATCCCCTTCGATCACCTGATCGGCCGGTGCCGGGTGCTCGACGTCCGTGATGCAGGAAGTGAAATTACCGCCGCCCACCTTAGGGGCAGGATCGGCACTGCAAAAAGGCTGCTTTTGAAGACCACTGCCTCCGGCAAAGAGCAGTTCGAGGAGGATTACCCGCACCTCATGGGCGACGCCGCCCGCCTCATTAGCGCCAGCGGCATCCTCTGCGTCGGGATCGACTCGTTCTCCATAGAGGCATTTGTCTGTGACGGTTCTGTGCACCGGGAGCTGCTCGGCCACGGGTGCATCATCATCGAACTCCTCGACCTCTCCGCGGTCAGCGAGGGGGACTATGTCCTCGTTGCACTGCCGCTGCGTCTCGAAGGGCTCGACGGCTCGCCTTCACGGGCCATATTGATCGAACGGGGTGACGAGGAATGAAGGACATTATCATCGATTCTGTCGGCAGGCTGGAGGAGATCATGCATCACAGCGGGTGCGAGGAGGGTGGGGTCAGGCTCGATGTAAACCCGGATGCGAAAAACTGCCAGTACGAGCGCGGTGCCTGCATGATCGCGACCTTTGGGGGACGCACCGCGGAGTTCGTGACCGATGACCCGATCCGTGCCCTGACGAAGATCTCCTTTATGGCAGGTGCCCCTCTGGATACCCCGGCGACCCGGAGTGCCGCATGTGCGGTGATCAATGTTGCAGCAGGCTTCTTCTGCCTCTCGCGGGTGCTCCATGCCTGCCCGGTTGCATCGCACGCTCCCTGTAAAAACGAACTGGTCGCCGAACTGAGTGGGAACCGTATTTTCTGTACCGGCAAACTGCCTGCACTTGAAGCAGAACTCCGGAACCCGATCGCGTCGCGCCCGGAGGACGCGGATATCATCCTCATCAACAACGAGGGGATTATCCTGCCGGAGGCCGGTGACCTGATAGAGTCCTTCAAAGCGACAAAACGGATTATCTGGCTGGGTCCTTCAACGGCGGGTGTCGCGCGGATCCAGCAGCAGTCGCACTGGTGTCCGTACGGGACCTGAGCGGTTTTGCCACGGACCGGTCCCGTCACCGGCGTCGGAAGGGGCTAAAACTCTATGTATGCAGAAAACCAACCACCTTCCATGCTTTTTGGGTCATCGGGGATCCGGCAGCGGTTCGACCAGTCGCTGGTCACCACGGCATTAGCGGTCGGTGCTGCGCTCGGTGCGCACTTCCACGAGATTGTGGTCGGGATGGATACCCGGACGACGAGCCCCCTTCTTGCCCGGGCCGTCACTGCCGGCATCCTCGGCTCGGGTGGAAACGTCCACGATTGTGGTATTGTGCCCACCCCCTCTGTCGCGTACGCGGCCCGGCAGGCAAACGCCGGCTGCATGATCACTGCGTCTCACAACCCGGAAGAGTACAACGGCCTGAAGTTATTCAACCCCGACGGCTCATCATTTACGACTCATCAGCAGCACGAGATGGAGCGCCTGCTGGCATCGCCATGCTGGGCTGACTGGCAGAATCAGGGGACACACCAGCCGTTCGACGCGATCACCCCCCACAAAAAAGCGATCTTGGATGCGGTATCCGTACCGTCTGGCTGTTCTGCGGTCGTGGACTGCGGCAATGGTGCCGGCTCCGTCCTGACACCGTCCCTGCTTACAGCGGCGGGGATGAAAACGATCTGCATCAACTGCGACCCCGCCGGCCATTTTGCCCGCCCTTCCGAGCCACTGGCAGAACACCTCGGGTATGTCGGGGAGATGGTACACAAGACCGGGTCGACATGTGCCATCGTCCATGACGGCGATGCGGACCGGATGATGGCATTTGACAACCGCGGGAGGTATATCGACGGTGACCACCTTCTCATGCTCTTTGCACGGCACCTTGGCGCACAACGGGTGGTGACCACTAGCGATGCCTCCATGATCATCGAAGATGTTGCCGACGTCCGCCGCACGCAGGTCGGGGATACCTTTGTATCTGAAGAGCTGCTGCAGTGGGGGGATTTCGGGGGAGAACCAAGCGGTGCCTGGATCTTCCCGCACCACTCTTTCTGCCCGGATGGGCCATACGCGGCAGCCCTGTTCTGCGAGATCGCCGGTTCGTGTGACATAGCAGAAGAACTGGACGCGATGCCGGCGTATCATATCCTCCGTACATCAGTCCCGAACGAAAGGGCACGGGAGATCGTCAGCAGGCTGGGTGCAGAAAACCCGACCGACGGGATCCGGAAGACCGGTAAGGATGGGTGGTACCTGATCCGGGCGAGCGGGACCGAGCCGAAGATCCGGATTACCGCTGAAGGTACGACGCCAAAAAAAGCCAGGGAGATGCTGGAACGGGCGCAAAAGCTCGTCCGGAAGGGGAAAACTGCTTAAATGTTGTAGTACGAGCTGTACGTATGGAATGTGTCGTGCTTGCGGCTGGTGAGGGGAAAAGGATGCGCCCTCTTACCGCAAAACGACCCAAAGTGATGCTCCCCCTCGCAAACCGCCCGATGCTGGAGCATCTCGTCCTTGCAGCACGTAATGCCGGTATCACCGATTTTGTGTTTGTGGTTGGATACGGGGAACGGGAAGTCCGTCGCCATTTTGGGGACGGTTCGCAGTGGGGGCTACATATTTCCTATGCCCCCCAGCGCCAGCAGCTGGGTACCGCAGATGCATTGCGTTCTGCACGCGATCTTGTCTCCGGTCCGTTCCTGGTAATGAACGGGGACATGATCATCCAGAGTGCGGACATTGCACGGCTCGTTTCCCAGTCTCCCCACTGCATGAGCACGAGTACGACCGCCTATCCCCAGGATTACGGTGTGGTTTTGGTAGAGGACGGCGCTGTCACCGCTTTGGAAGAAAAGTCTGCACACCCGCGGTCCAACCTGATCAACGCTGGTGCATACCTGTTCACCCCGGAGATCTTTGACCTGGTTGATCGCGTGCAGTTCTCGTCCCGCGGTGAGCTTGAGCTGACGGATGCCCTGAACGTCCTGATCGGTGAGCACCGGCTCAGGGCCCTTCACTTTTCATCATGGATGGACGTGGGAAATCCCTGGGACCTGCTCGATGCCAACTGTACCCTCATGGCATCGCTCACTCCAGAAAATCACGGGATCGTGGAACAGGGCGTGATGCTCTCCGGACCGGTCGTCATCGGGAAAGATACGGTCGTAAAGTCCGGGACCTGTATCGAGGGGCCGTGCATTATCGGCGGGAACTGCCGGATCGGCCCCCATGCGTACCTGCGCGGGGTGACGAGCATTGGCGATAATTGCCATATCGGTCACTGCACGGAACTGAAAAATTCCATCATCATGGCCGGAACAAAAATTCCGCACTTCAACTATGTCGGGGACTCGATTATCGGCAGCGGGTGCAACTTCGGTGCCGGGACAAAAGTGGCAAATCTCCGGCACGACCATACACCGGTCCGGGTTGGCGGGACAGACACACGGCACACCAAATTCGGTGCAATCATCGGGGACGAGGTCAGGTTCGGTATCAACTGCTCGATCAATGTCGGTTCAGTGGTCGGCAGCAACGCGATGTTTGCACCCAACTCATATATTGAAGGGTGGTATGGTGAAAACGCAACAATACGGTAGGTGAAACTTTTGCAGGCAGTCATCCTTGCGGCAGGTGAGGGAAAACGGGTCCGCCCGCTCACTTGGAGCCGCCCCAAAGCGATGATCCCGGTGGCAAACCACCCGATTATCGAGTACGTGATCGATGCGCTCGTAAAAAACGGCATCCGCGATATCATCGTCGTTGTCGGGTACCGGAAAGAGCAGGTGACGCGATTTTTAAACCAGCTCGATCTCCCGATCGACGTGGTGGTCCAGGAGAAACAGCTGGGTACCGCACATGCCCTCCTCCAGGCAGAGCCGAACATCACCGGGGACTTCCTGCTCCTGCCCGGGGATAACTACATCGATCCGCAGTCGATCGGGAGGATTACCCGGGTTTCCAATGCCGTTCTGGTAAAAGAACATCCGAGCCCATCCAATTTCGGCGTCGTTCTCTTGGACGAAGGGGAAGTCCAGAGCATTGTCGAAAAACCGGAACATGCCCAAAGTTTCATGGTGAGCACCGGGATCTACTCCCTAAAAAAGGATTTTTTCACCTTTATTGAGGGCAACGATATCACGGATGCAGTCACCGCCATGCTCGATGCCGGAAGGCGCATCAGGGCAGTCACGGCCGATGACTGGCAGGACGCGATATACCCTTGGGACCTTCTCAAGATGAACCGCCGTCTCCTCGCCAGTCTTCCTTCCGCACAGGAGGGCCTGACCAGCCGGCATGCGACGCTGCAGGGCCCGGTAAGGATCGGAAAGGGGACGACCATCGGCCCCCACACGGTGATCACCGGACCGGTTATCATCGGGAACGACTGCCACATCGGACCGAACTGCTGCATCCTGCCAAACACCAGCATCGGTTCGCGTGTGGCGATCGAACCGTTGACCGTTGTCGGCAATACCCTTGTGATGGATGACGTGACAATCTGCTCGCATTCACGGCTCGTGGATTCTGTCATCGGCGAACGCTGCTGGCTCGCCGACCATATGTCGGTGAGCACCACCGTGGGAATTCTTGAGATTGAGGGCAGTCCCGTCCGTTCTGAGTTCGGTGCGATTATCGGGGACAATACGAAGAGCGGTCCCTTCACCCTCTGCCGGAACTGCATTATCGGCAATAATGTGACCCTTGGCGGGACAAACAATCTGCTCTCCCGGATTATTGCTGACGGTTCTGTGGTGATATGACGTGTGCGGCATCGTCGGTTATACCGGGAGGAGAGAAGCGGCGCCCCTGATCATCGAGGGGTTGCGGAAGCTCGAGTACCGGGGGTACGACTCCTTCGGGGTGGCGACGCTGGGGGACGGTATTGAGCTTGCCAAACACCAGGGAAGGATCTCCGAGTATGCCGGTTCCACGATCCGGTTGCATGGCAAAACCGGTATCGGGCATACCCGCTGGGCAACGCATGGCGTTCCCAACGACGTAAATGCCCACCCGCACACCGATTGCGCCAACCGGATCGCAATTGTCCACAACGGTATTATCGAGAATTTCGTGGAATTACGAAAAGATCTGGCTTCACGGGGGCACACGTTTACCTCGGATACGGATACCGAAGTTGTCGTTCACCTCATTGAAGAACGGTATGCTCGGGATTGCGATCTGCTGGCTGCCGTCCGGGATACCCTTCCCCTTTTGAAAGGGTCGTATGCGCTGCTCGTGATCGCTGCCGGTGATAATCACCTCGTCGCTGCACGGAACGGCAGCCCGCTCGTGCTCGGTATTGGAGACCAGGAACTCTTTGCCGCCTCTGATATGACTCCGATCATCGAACACACGGAACGGGCGGTCTTTCTCGAAGATGGAGACATTGCCTCCCTGACGAAAAACGCTGTCCAGATTTTTCAGGGCACGACGCCGGTAACCCGCCCGGTCGAACTGATCGACTGGTCGTTGGAGGACGTGAAAAAAGGCGGGTTTGCCCACTATATGCTCAAAGAGATCTACGAACAGCCGCAGGCATTTTTCAATACGATACGGGCTTTGGATACCCCAGCTGCCCTCCCAAAAATCGCCCGTGATCCCGCATCGGTGACGATCGTTGCCTGCGGGTCGTCGTACCATGCCGGGCTGATTTTCAAATACCTTCTCGAAGAGTCCTGCGGGATCCCTGCACGGCTGGAATTTGCGTCGGAATTCAAATATTTCCCGCCGCCGGTTGACGGCCTCGTGATCGGTATCACGCAGTCCGGCGAGACCGCTGACACCCTTGCGGCACTCCGGCAGGCACGGTCACACACCTGCCGGACGCTTGCCGTGACAAACGTACTGGGGAGTTCGGTGTGCCGGATCGCGGATACCACCCTGTTCATGCGGGCCGGTCCCGAGATCAGCGTTGCGGCGACGAAATCGTTTATTGCGCAGCTGGCCGTCCTTATGTATATTATCGATGCAATTTCCGGCGGAAAATACAAGGATGTCCTACAGCATGCACATACCGCCATCGAAGAGATACTTCTTCTGGACCTTGAGGATGCAGTCGCCCGGTGCAGGAGTGCAGCAAGCATCTTTTATATCGGCCGCGGCCCGTTCTATGCCGTTTCGCTTGAGGGGGCCCTCAAGATGAAGGAGATCTCCTACATCCATGCCGAGGGTTATGCGGCCGGCGAATTAAAACACGGCCCGTTTGCCCTACTCTCACCGGAAACCCCGGTGATCGCCATCTGCATGCCGGGTGAGACCTACAGCGTGATGATCTCCAATATCAAGGAGGTCAAGGCACGGGGGGCGCCGGTCATCGCCCTTGGCTGCCAGGGGGACATGGAACTTCCCGACATTGTTGATATCTTCATTCCCCTTCCGGCGACGCACCCGTTTGTCCAGATCCTCACGAGCCTCGTGGTACACCAGCTGCTCGCGTACCGCACCGCAGTCGCCCTTGGAAGGGATGTCGACAAACCAAGGAACCTTGCAAAGAGCGTGACGGTTGAATGATCGAATACGGTAAAAATACAACGGGCGAAGGGCTCCAGGTTTTTGAGCCGGTAACGCTGGGATTTCCCTCCCGGGAAAAGATGGGCAGGACTGGTTTTACCGGTACCATTATCGGGAAAGATGCCGTGCTCCGCCCGGGCACAATCCTGTACTGCGACGTGATCATTGGAGACAGGTTCCAGTCAGGGCATAACGTCATTGTCCGTGAAAGAACCCGGATCGGAGACCGGGTCTCTATCGGCACGGCAACTATTGTCGAGGGAACAACGACGATTGGGAGCGATGTCAACCTGCAGAGCATGGTCTATATTCCCAGACATACTACTATCGGCGACCATGTCTTTATCGGCCCGAACGCGGTTCTCACCAATGACCGGTACCCACCATCCGGCATTGGTGGGCTTAAAGGCCCGGTGATCCGGGACAATGCAGCGGTCGGTGCGCATGCGACCATCCTTCCCGGCGTCTGCATCGGCGAGGGGGCGCTGGTCGCGGCCGGTGCGATCGTGACCCGGGATGTCCCGGCGGAAAAGCTTGCGATCGGAGCGCCTGCCCGGATCCGTGAACTTCCCCCAATCCCTGCTGATAACTCCCCCAAACGAAGGACGGGGCGCTGACTGGTGGTCACAGTACCCCCGAACCCTGCCGGCAGGTGTGACCCATGAAGATCCTTCTTGTCTCAACCCAGGATTATATCCACCATCCTGTTCCTTCACGGCATCACTATATCTTCGAGGAACTGGCACGGCATCACGAGGTCCACGTTGCCCATTTTCACGTGAGCCGGGGCAAGACCCGGCCCACCCGCCTCAGTGTCGAAGAAGCGACCCTGTTCCCTTTCAAAAGCCCGCTGCTGCATTATAGCCTCAACGCTCCCTACCATTTTCATATCTTTAAAAAGATAATCCGCGATAACCGGATCGATGTAGTTGTTGCCGCCCATGTGCTTGCCGGGACTGCGGTGATCCACGCTGCAAAAAAATACGGTGTCCCGGTCATCTTCGACCTCAAGGACTGGTTCCCCGATTCTGCTGCTGCATACGTTAAAAACCGGTTATTCCAGCAGGTCATCAGGAACGGGGTCTGGGCGATCACCCGCAGGAACCTTGCCAGCAGCACCAGCATCACGACCGTATCACCCTCCATGGTCGACAAACTCCGGTCATTCGGGTTTTCTGCCGGCCTGATCACCAACGGGGTCGACACCGATCTCTTCATGCCCATGGACGGGGGCAGGACCCGGGCGGAACTTGGGATCGAAGACGACGCGTTCGTGATCGGGTTTGCCGGGAGCATCGAACGATGGTATGCGATTGACGAGATGATACGGGCGCTTCCGGACCTGCTCCGCTACCGGGAGAAGACGCAGCTCCTCATTGTCGGCGGCTCGCTCTTCACGGACTATGTAACCGAACTCCGGCAGCTGGCAAAAGGACTCGGGCTTTCGGATCGCGTCATCTTTACCGGGACGAAACCCTACCGGGAGCTCCCCGGGTATATCGCATGCATGGACGTCTGCACGATTCCTCTCTCCCCGCCCCAGTGGGGAGAGATCGCGCTTCCCAATAAATATTTTGAATATTCGGCATGCGGCAAACCGATCCTGCTGCGCCCGATACCAGACGTCCTGCGGATCGGGGGCCCGAACCTCTTTGTTTACACAACCCGCGATGAGTTTATCGCACATGTCAAAAACCTCATGGACCATCCTGTGACGTTCCGCATCAATCTTGAAGCATACAGCTGGAAAGAGAAAGCCCGGCAGTTTGAGACAGAACTCAGAAAGGTGCTCTGATACCGCATCCAAATTTATTAATGTCTCCGAGGCCGAGATAGTACGCACCAAAGGTTGATTGCATGGTCCCTTCGATGTTGAAAAATCGCCGGACATATTTTATTGCCGGGCTGGTTCTCATATTCTCCCTGTTTGCCCTCTGGCTTCGCCTCATACCCATGCTCACTATGGGCCACACGGATATCCTCACGATGGTGGCCAGCGATGACCCCCTTTATAACCTGCGCCAGGTCGAGCAGCTCCTCGCCAACCACTTTACCTATACTTGGTTTGACCCGATGTCGTATTATCCGTACGGGACATCGATCTACTGGGGGCCGTTATTCATCTATATTTCCGGTTTTGCCTGCATGCTTGCCGGTGCGGCCACCCGCCCGGAAATCATCGGTGTATGCCTTCTCGTCCCGCCCGTCATGGCGATGGTGACGGTAATCTTGATGTATTTTGTCGGGAAAACCTGCGGGGACTGGAAGACCGGCATACTTGCGTCAGGATTCACGGCGGTCGTTTCAGGGCAGTTTTTTTACCGTTCTCTCTATGGCTATTTCGACCACCATATCGGCGAGGTGCTTTTTTCGACCCTGTTCTGTCTCGCGTATATATACATCCTCCTTTCCGAAAAAGGCACAAAAATCGATCTCCATAATTTTGTGACCTGGAAGAAAACCGTGTTTTTATCCGTCCTTGCCGGGATCGCATACCTGCTGGGACTGTATCTTATGCCGACGATGATCCTGTTTGCCTTTATCGTCGCCGTATTTACGGTCATCCAGTTTATTATCGATTTTTACCGCGACCGGTCGAGCGAATACCTGTTGCTGGCCAATTCCATCATATTTGTCATCGCGATCGTCGGCCTCCTTGCATTCGGGTTCAAAAGCCCGGGAATCGACCTTTCCAACTACAGCGTCGGCCATATTTACGCAGATCTGGGAATGATCGGTGGGACGGTGCTGCTCTACATACTCGCCCGCTGGTTCTGGGGGAAGAAGAAATATTACTACCCGCTGTCGCTTGCCGGTTGCGGGATAGTATTTGCCGCATTTCTCTTTGTGGCAAGCCCATCCCTCTTTAACCTGCTGATTTACAACTTGTATTCTTTCTTTGGCCAAGCACCGGTGACCGCCACCGTCCAGGAAGCGAGGGGATGGTCGTTTGATAATGCTTGGCTTTCCTTCAACTACGGGCTTATCCTCATGATCGGAGGAGCACTGGTTATCCTGTATAATAACCTCAAAGACGAACGTCCACAGGAGATCTTTGCCTTGGTCTGGTCCATCGTCATCCTTTTCTCAACATGGCAGCACATCAGATACGAGTATTACCTTGCAGTAAACATCGCCCTGCTTTCCGCGGTGTTTGTGTCATTCACCTTCGAAAAAGGATGGGTGGACCTCAGGCGGGTGGCTGCCGGCATCTCGCCGGTTGCAGGGCCCGATGAATCCCGGGTATCCGGAAAAGATGAACATTCACGGGGTAAAAAGCAGAAACGGACGCAGAAGAAAGGTTCTGTTGCAGCCACCGGCCCCGATTATCTTCTTCTTGCGCTTGTCGTGGTAGCCGCTGGCCTTGGTATACTGTTCGCTTACACATCGGCATATTACAGCTACGTCAATGCTTCCAGCAACGCTATCCAGATGAACCAGGACTGGAAAGAATCGCTCGAATGGCTGGGCAACAATACCCCCGATACCGGTGTGAACTATTATACGATCTATGACCCGAAAACCTTCCAGTACCCCGCCACGGCGTACGGGGTCATGTCATGGTGGGATTACGGGCACATGATCACCTATATCGCAAAGCGGATCCCCAACGCAAACCCCTTCCAGCAGGGTGTGACGCCACCTCTCGGAGCATCCGCCTATTTTGTCTCCACATCCGAGGATGATGCAAATCATATCCTCGACACTCTTGGGACAAAGTACGTGATTACCGATATCGAAATGGATACCGGTAAGTTCTGGGCGATGGCGACATGGGATAATTACATGGCTGCCGGCGCGCCCTACCAGATGAATTTCTTCTATCCCAGCCAGTCTGATACCAATAGTTATAGTTCCGTTCTTCTCAACGAAGAGCCATACTATCAGACGATAGTATCCCGCCTCCATAACTTTGACGGTTCCATGACACCGGCGACAACTGCCTATTATATTGAATACGCGGATTCAGGAGTCACACATGCTTCACTGCCGGTGATCACGAACGCGGTAATGATGAACGTGACCGATGCGGCCACGAAGGCAGCGCAATATAACCTGAACGCACCAGCGGGCTATCATGCAATGGTGCTCAGCCCGTCCCTCGTACAGCCTATAGATTCAGTTCCTGCCTTACGACATTACCGGCTCATCCACGAGTCGCCGACAAATACGATGAATTCAAAAACAGCCGATGTGAAATACGTGAAGATCTTTGAATACGTCAAGGGTGCCCACATCAAGGGGAACGGCATCATTGACGTGCCACTTATCACCAATACCGGCAGGAACTTCACGTACCGCCAGGAGAGCATCAACGGGGAGTTTGTCGTACCGTATGCAACGACCGGGAGCACGGACGAGGTAAAGGCCACCGGCCCCTACTATATCGAGGGCACCAGCACAACCTTCGACGTACCGGAATCAGCGGTCGAGAATGGCTCGGCCATTAATTAACTATTCCCCCTCTTTTCTCCTCGCGCTGATTTGTCCCATATCAACGCACCAGAACCACAGGTAGAGAGTTCATAGTAAATTTGAGGGTGACGTACATCATGGAGAAAATTTCGGAAAAGATCTTATGGAGAATAAAGAATGCCCTCATAACAATTCCGTATTTTGTTACTCTTTTCGTAATTTGTATCGTGGCAGTAGCAATCATATTTGGCTTATTCAATGTGAGAATAGGAACGCCAGGATTTATGATCCTAGCCATGGCGATTTCCGCGCTGATAATATATGTTGACCTTGCTCTTTTATTCAGAGCAAAAAAAGACGAATTATTCATTAACCCTACAATGGTTGTTTTATTCGCCACGGTGTTTATCGTAATATCCCTCTCTGCTTTCGTGTATTTTTCAATCATTGACATAAAGGAATGGGTATTCGCCCTCGATTACATGAAAAATGAATATCCAAATCATGTTGAAACACTCATATACAAAATGAACCCACAGGCAGTGGGTAGCTAAACCGTCTTTCATTTTTGAGAATACCTCCCTCTTTTCTATTCAAACACAGTTAAGGCCCTAAAGTTCAATCCGGCAACATCACTTTACATTCCGGCCATTACTGCCATGGGATCGCGTTCCATACCTGCCTGCCTTTGTGGTTTTGATGTACGCCCGGTGCAAATGGCCCCGTGACCGTTAGAGCATTGTTTGGAAATGCGCTTCATGCAGGATGGTATACCATACATATGTTCATAACCGTTTTCCTGCATCCGATTGGAGCCTGTACAATAGTTGGATTGTTGTAATCGTGTCTAATCAATAAAGGTTACAGGGACAGACCAGTCTGCCGGTAATCTGCGCCCGGTGTCAGGATGGTAGAGCGTTGCCTGCATCGCGTACATGTTCCGTCCCTAGTATCCTTGTAATAATCCTTGGGCATGTGGTAAACGATCGCATTTTCAGTATGGCAGACAGGACAGGTAAACCGGATCATATAGCCGGTCCTTGTTCCCATAATCACGGGTTTTAAAGATTCTTTTGTCATGGTATCAGTTGTTATGATGTTTTTTTTCGGATGAAAAACAGGTTCAATCCGGATTTTTCTTCTGTTACGGCTTGGGTCTTTTCATGGGGGTATCATATGAGATTAGCCGTTCACGTCAGGCCCATGGGAAGCGACCGTGTGACCAAAATCCTGTGTGGTTACCTTAGTATTGGCGTTCCCTGCGTATAGTATGATAGGTAGGTATCGGCTCTCCGCGCCTGCCGACGGTGACATGACCAGCGAAAAAGATTGGAGGAGATTCCAAGGTTCTGGTGCATATATGGTTGATTTGGGATATGATCACCTTCACCCCGCACATACGATATTGTCATTTTTAGAGCGTTCAAAAAGCTGGAATCATGAATGCGTCATTCGGTGTACTATAAACAATTCAATAATAGAACTGGAGAAAACATCTCCAGAAGATTACAAACCCGGAAACCTTGCATCAGTACCCTGTACAAAAGAAGCCTGCCTGCGGTGGAGGGATGGGAGGTATTTCCTTCTAGTAAATGTGGAAAACGGGAGGATGTTTCTCTAATTAGTTCGGAGTTGCTAGCGCGTTAAACTCCCGCCATGCACCACCCAACCTTGGTAATCAAAAAGTCCCGACAACGCAACAGAACCCATCAGCAGGTTCTGTTAACTTGGCGTGGGATATAAATGACTGTTAACCAGCGTGGGATAATCCAAAAACTGCGAAATTGGACAATACAAAATATTAAATGGTTGTCTATAAAATTGTCAAATATCATGGAAGATAAAAACGATTGACCTCAAACAGAAAGACGACAGTTTACAGTCACATTTGATGGGGAGGCCGTAAAAGATCATGAGATAGATGCCAATATCCTTGCAAAATCCTTATCTGGGATATATTCTGTTTTAAATGAGGCAAATTATGAGCTAAATGGGGTAAACTCCGAAATATATATTAGAGTTCGGGCAACCTTTCAACCAACCTCTTTCTTAATAGATTTTGTAACATTTACATCAGCGAACATTCTCCCTACTGCCGCAAATGTTGTCGCTTTAACAGGTTTTGCAGGAACGGTTAAGAATTATATTGAAGAACACGATTTTACCCTTATCGGATTGTATAGAGCGTTAAAAGGAGAACGAATCAAACATATTGATCCGGTTGGTAATGACAACATAAAAATCACGACTGAAAAATCTGGGATAACCATACTTGCTAAGGATAGTGCCACGATTAAATTATACTTAAATGACGTTATCAGGAGAGAGATGGCCTCGGTTGCTGCACCATTGGAAAACAAGGGAATTGAAAATATCGAATTTAAAGGAGAATCAAATACAGCAGAGGTGATATACCAAAATGAACTTCCTTATTTCAAGCCGCCGGAATCAGAGCAGATTAATGAAATAATCAGCGAAGAATTACTAATTGTCGTCACTCCAAATATTGAAGGAGACTCTAAATATTGGCATTTTAAATCTGACGAGGAGGGGAGGGTTTTCACTGCCGATATCCAAGATAAGAAATTTTTACAAGACGTTGAAGATAAGAAATACTCATTCATAAAAGGAACCATAATCAAAGTCAGACTTAGAACAACACAACAGAAAAAGATCAATTTAAGAAATACTTATGTTATTGAGAAGGTTTTAGGTTTTTATCCACAAGAACAACTCCAAACTTAAAGCGGAAAACTTGCCCCGTTTGTTTATTTCTCGTATTTTTGGTAAACTTTGATTAGCTTCTGGATAATTTCATCGTATGTCTCACCTTTGCTTCCGAGAATTTTTAACTCATCTCTGGTCTCGACAAGAAGTTGAACGGTGGTAATCTCACCCTTTTTCATAGTTGCCATAATGTTCATAGGTGCCATGCTTATTTAAATTTAACTATAGCAACAATAGCAACCATAGTGTTTATATACTTATAGCACCTATAGTTACTATAGTGAGAGGTGAGAGAAATGATAACCTACGAACCCTTAACAACAACCAGAGAAGAACGTGGTCAGGCAATCGCGCAGAAGGATGGGCAGATTAAGAGAGTCGATGATCAGACTTATGACGTAAAATCTCAGTCGGGCAATGGAGTTTACAAAGTTACTTTGACTGAGATCGGATGGAAGTGCTCATGCCCTGACCACCAGACGCGCGGTCTGGAATGCAAACACATTATCGCCGTAAAAATGAGTTTTGCGATCAGAAAACAAGTTGAGCAGGTCAGGATTACCCCGATTAATTCAACTGTCGATATCTGCGCGTTCTGTGGCTCGTCAAACATTGTGAAGGACGGGGTACGTCACAACCACTACGGAGACATTCAGGTTTTTTACTGTAAAGAATGTGATCAGCACTTCGTCTTAAACACCGGATTTGAGGGTATGAAAATCAGTCCTCAGGACATCACATCAGCGATGCAGCTCTACTTCAGCGGGTTATCCTTCAGGAATGTCACAAAAGCCCTGAGATTACGTGGCGTGAAAGTCTCTCATGTTGCCGTCTATAAGTGGATTAACAAATACACGTCATTGATGGAGAAATATATCGAGAAGATCCAGCCACAGGTTTCCGATACATGGAGAGCGGATGAAATTTACGTGAAAATTAAGGGCAATATGAAATACGTTTTTGCCCTGATGGATGATGAGACCCGATACTGGATCGCTCAGGAAGTCGCCGGTTCAAAGTTCAAGCATGATGCAGCAAAGGTTTTCCGTGACGCAAAGGAGATCGCAGGGAAAAAACCAAATGTTCTGATTACCGATGGATTACCGGCGTATCGTGAAGCATTTAATCAGGAATTTTACACTAACACGAACCCGCGCTCCCGCCATATTAATGCAATAAGGATCACGGGTCACCACAGCGATGCGAATAACAACAAAATGGAGCGCATCAACGGGGAGATCCGCGACCGGGAAAAGACCATGCGCGGGTTAAAGAAAAAGAATACAAAGGTTCTGCCAGGGATGCAAATTTACCACAACTTTATCCGGCCACACGAAGCACTTGACGGAAAGACCCCGGCTGAGGCATGTGGGATTGTGGTCGAGGGAAAAAACAAATGGATGACCTTAATCCAGAATGCAGCAGCGGCAAAAACAACATAATTACTTGAATAAATTTTTCTTCTTTTGGCGATAAATTGTGTATATGCCAGATAATTTCCAGAATACCTTGTATTATGGAGACAATCTTGAAATTTTACAGAATAAAATTGATCCGGAGACAATTGATCTGATCTATCTTGATCCACCCTTCAATAGTGACCAAGTTTACAACATTTTTTTCAAAGAGCGAAACGGCTCTGAATCTCAATCCCAATCATCGGTGTTTGATGATACTTGGACTTGGGGGGATGAGGCAGATGAGGCATATGAAGAAATCGTAACATCAGGTGGGGAAATCTCTGATTTGATGGTGGCCTTTAGAAGTTTTCTCCATGAAGATAACATGATGGCCTACCTTTCAATGATGGCACCACGTTTAAAAGAATTGCACCGCGTTTTAAAGCCAACGGGCTCAATCTATCTCCATTGCGATCCAACGGCAAGCCATTATCTGAAAATTCTTATGGATGCAATATTTGAACCAGTCAATTTCAGGAATGAGATAATCTGGAGAAGAACCGGATTTAATAAAAGCAATAACCGATTTGGCCCTATTTACCAGAATATTTTATTTTATTCAAAATCTAAAGATGCATTTTTTGAACCCCAATATGGGCCATATACAACAGGTTATGTGAATGACTACTTCAGATACGAGGATGAACGGGGGAGGTATAGACCGGTATTATTAACTGGATCTGGTGTGAGGAGAGGGGAAAGTGGTAAAACTTGGCATGCCTACAATCCTACAAGGATAGGGAGACATTGGGCGCAGCCACAATATATTTACGAAAAATACAAAGAAATTACCAGTGATGATTTAGAGAAATATCCGTTTTTACAACGATTTGATAAGATAAATGATGTTGGATTAATACACTGGGGGAAATCTGGCGATGTACCTAATTACAAATATTATCTATCTGATGCAAAGGGCGTCCCTTATCAGGATATTTGGGCGTATCAACCTGGAACAAGAGATTGCGTTTTTGCATCTGAGGATTGTATTGATCAGGATGTAAAATGGTTAACGACGACAGACAGAGAACGTCTCGGTTATCCCACACAAAAACCCGAAGGGATATTAGATCGAATTATCAAGAGTTCATGCCCTGTTGATGGTATTGTTTTAGATCCGTTTTGCGGGTGTGGTACAACAATTGCGGTTGCTCAAAGGTTAAACCGAAAATGGATTGGAATAGATATTACCCATATCGCAATTGCTTTGATACGCAAACGTTTGGTAGATCGATTTGGACTGACCATCCAAAATCAATATTATGTTGATGGGATACCCAAATCTGTAGCAGATGCCGCAGCTCTGGCAGAACTGAGCAAATTTCAATTTCAATGGTGGGTTATAGGGCAATTAGGTGCAACCGGAATCCAACGAAAAGGACCAGATGCGGGTGTGGATGGAAGGTTAATATTTTTAGAGCATCCTTCTGATAGAAAGCCCAAATATATTATAATCTCAGTAAAAGGTGGAGGTGTTGAGGCTAAGGATATAAGGGATTTGAGAGGAACTATGGAGCGTGAAAAAGCGGCGATGGGGGTTTTGGTCACATTAGAGTCACCAACAAAACCAATGATTAAAGAGGCTAGTAAAGCCGGATTTTACCAATTCTCTGGCATTCATTCTGAGAACTACCCAAGAATCCAAATATTAACCATTGAACAGTTTTTTAATGGGGAGAGAATAAGATGCCCCCCATATGTGCCACATGGCGGGAACATAACTCATAAGAGTGCACAAAAATTTGAATTGCCAAAGGGGAGAAAAGCAAAACAAACGAGATTACCATAAAGTCATCCCACGCTGGTTAACAGTCATTTATATCCCACGCCAAGTTAACAGAACCCATCAGCAGGTTCTGGTGCGTTGTCGGGACTTTTGACTTTTTGTGATCGGGTGGTGCATGGCGGGACTTTTGTTTTCATCTTCTTTCTGTTTTACTACTATCCAATTCGATTGAAAAATTGCACCCTTTCCCCTTTTCATCAAGACATTTCATAGATGTATATTCCATCTTACTACCGCATTTCAAGCAATTTTTTGTTGAGGGGTGCAGGATATTTCGATATTTTATTGCATAATAGAGCGCGCCAAGTAAACACCAGAATAACGATAATCTACAGGCATTAAATAAGATCTCCGAGTTTGTTGATAAGGTAGGTAAAACTGCATTAATAATAGGTTCAAGACAAAGGAGAAGACCTGATGAGAATAAAAAGATCTTCCCTGTAAGTTCTGAAGACTCATTTGCAGAGAAGAGAATGTCAACAAAATTCATATTGCCCCCCTCAGCGAAATTCCACAATTATCACAAACTGAAGCGTTCTTGTTAACCCGACTATTGCAATTTGGACAGCGTGGTTGATCCCGTAATAAAAAATCTAAGATCGCAGCGGCAAGGAGCCCAATGAGTATTGCAAAAATAATTCCTAAAATCAAACCAATAAGCCGATCAGATCTTTTTGAATTTGCCATTGATCTTTACCTGATTCTTTCGGGTATTAGTTGTTTCCCTGCGCGGGACTTGGCGCGCATTGTTATTCTCAATGTAAGTTTCGAACAAAAGACAATGCCTCATTTATTCTTACCACTCAGTTATAAACATGGCACGCTCTAGAAAATTCAGAGATGTTGATGAATGGTATAGAGAAATGTCATTGATATGCGAAATTGAAATTGAAGAGGGGAATAGAATAAAAATTCTGGATAATCGCCATATTGATTCTGACACTGAAAGAACATTTTGGCATGGAATCACGATTCAAAGATTTATAAAATCTAGAAAAGGAAGGTGGGTGTATCGAGGGAAACTAAATATTCCTTATAGTGGATTTTCAGATTTTTGTATGCTGGTAACGAAGGCCAACGACATAAAAGCGAGATTTAAAAAACGCAAATATAAGAAAAAGCGAATGTTTAAGTTTATAGAATAATTGGTTCTGTTGCGTTGTCGGGACTTTTGGGGAAATATCACAATAAATCCTGTAATGTCTTAAACTCCAATTGACTCTCAATGTCAAGGCATCTTTGCTGAAATGCCAATATGCTTCTTGGATCTTTGATAACACTAATATTCCAAGTCCCATTTTCCCGTTTTAAATATCTTTCCAACCCCTTTTGCTCTAGATGATTTAATATTGTAACGGCAATTTTTTCAAATTTTTTCTGTTTTCGCATATCAATTAAATCCCAATAGGGGTGTGTTTGTTGAAGTAAATCCTCTGTTGAAAATGATCGTTCATCGAGGGCAAAGGAGAATAATTTCCTCAAGACGTAAATCGTAAATATTTCAATGTCGGTTTCATCGAATGGATACAATCCGTAATATGGTTGATACCCCCCAGTCTCTATTGGAAAAACATCGTTTATATCTTTAAAATTAAATTCCCCATTCTCCTTAGTAATTCTCTCAATTACGTTGTTATGTTCATTGACATGTAAGAAAACCATGTTATATTTTATAATCAATTCGTCTTTTGAAAGATCAGAAAATGAAACAAATGACGGATCAATATGAAAATGATCTTCATGAACTATATCGACAATTCCTCTTCTAATTGCCGTTTGAGGATTCGTCCTAATATCGCAATATCTTTGAATTTGTTTCTCTTCAAGAGTCTTTGATTTACAATCAACAAATATTGAATGATTTTTCTTTTTATTTGTGAACACTATATCTGGATTTGATTCGGGGATACTTGCCTCAATTACTGATATTTTATAATTCAATTTGTGTAGAGGATTTGGCCAATTTTTACTTTGTTCCAAGCATAACCCTATCATTATATTCATTAAACGGGTATGATCAGACAATTTTACCATATTCGAATCCCTCTAAATGCGCGTTGGCATCATAATACCTCTGAAGATTGCTTAAAAATCTCATAACCGTATTTCCGCAGGCATTTTTTGGTAAATAGAACCTGATCCACTCTTTCGTGAGTTCTAAGTTGAATTCATCACCATTATGAAGGTCTACTCCGGATACGAGAGCAGTACCATTATCAAGCATCTTTGAAAAACCGGCTAATCTAAATGGATTTTTTGAGGAGATTATAACTTTAATAAAATTCTCCAAGTCCTCTATCTCTTTTTTTAAAGTTATTAATAATGGCGCACCTTTAATTGAAATCTCTTTTTTCTTGTGTATGTAGGATATGCCATACTCATTTTCAATAATTCGTATATTGTTTTCATATTTTTTTTGGATTTCGTCAATAATTTGTAAGTGTTGGTATATTGAAGTGCCTTTTGCAGAAAATTTTCCTTGGTAATTTATATCCTCAATAATTACGTCGTTTTGTTCACCATCATATGCGGTAAATACTTTCTTGAATCCAACACTTGTAATTGTAAGAAATTTTGATAAATGAGCATTATTCTCCATCTCTTTAAGTATAGTATCTGAAAGCGATCCGCGAGCTTTCATAGTCAATGTGTCCCCTACATCTTTCGTAGGGAACAATTCGCCGTATCTATATTGAATGCCAATTCCTTTTGAATAATCGGCATTTTGTCTTTTTATCTCTCGTAAAAAATTTTTATCAAGCCAGATATGATCAAGTTTGCTAAGGATTTGTGAGACTAAATTTTTTATTAAATTATCACTATCCTCAACATCGGATATTGAATGGAATACTAAAAACCTTGGATTCATAGCGTCTAAATAAAAATTCGCTCGGGTTTTCTCCTTCGTTATACCAACATCATACAGATTTTTATCAATATCACGAATGGTAATTTCAAATCCGTTCTTGTAACTTTCAAAAAGCCGATGGATTTCGTTAAGATTGCTCTCAATAATGTATGATTTGACTAGATTTTGATTGTAATTGAATTCTCCCTCTTTTTTGATTTTTTCATAAGTATTTGACATCTGATGCTCTAAAAAATCAAATGTTTCGCGCCTGCTGTGAGTTTGGATTGTTTTTTCATCGTTTTTTATCATGGATAGGCACTCAAAATTCTTGGGTGCTCTCACCGGCAATGGATTTCTTAATTTTTACATGAGCATAAATAATATATTAGTAGTATGTCCAAATCTAAGAACTTTTCGGTGGTACACCTCTGAAAAATACAACAAAAAGAAAAAAGAAAAATTTTGATATTATTTTACTGCTAATCCAATCATTGTTTCCCATCTGTTGCCCATCAGATTGATCGGGATGTTTGCCATCTGTGCCGGGGTCATTCCATTGATTCCTTGGTGGGGTCTGATGTAGTTATAGTAAGTCTGCATCCCTGCTGCAAACTCCTGCGCGCTGACGATGCTATCCAGTGAGCGAAATACCTTTGTCCTTTCCCTGAATGTCCCGTTTAAGCGTTCAAGGATGTTGTTATTCGGGTGCGTCTCAAAATCTTTGAGCCTGATGTGGGGGTTCTGGATCGGTGCTGACACGTCATAAAATTCCGCCTTGATTGCCATTCGGTATGCCTGTAACCCATCGGTCACGATTGCGTCGGGCCTCCGGTTGGCAGTTTCTTTTGCCTTCTGTAATGGCTTGCGCGCGTCATTGACAAACCGTGTCTCGGTAATCTGGCAGGCTAAGAGATAGCGTGTCTCAGCGTCCATAATATTCCAGAGCCATTCGTAGCACTTCTTCTGACCTTCCTTCTTGATGAAAACCGTTGTCTCGTCAGAGTGCCAGATGTTACCAACTTCCGCCTGATACTTCTCTGCATACTTCCCAAGGAGTGTGAGGTACTTGTGAATCCATCGGATAACGGTGGAATGAACGACGGTAATATTGTAGAATTGTTTCAGATGATCCACAATCTTCCGGTCAGAAAGCCCCTTAAAGTAAAGATCAAGAGTGAGGGTGATCACTTTCGGGTCATGCTTGACACGGGAAAATCCCTTGTCGATAACAAACCGGTGGTTGCAGTCGAGGCAACCATAACGCTGGATCTCACCGTAAGAGTTCTTTCTGATCCCGCGCTTTACGACATTAGAACTTTTACAAATTGGACAGGTGACGGCATCATCATTCCCGCTGATTTTTTGAGCTTTATTATCAGATTCTACATCTACTTTAATTTTTAGGGAGAACTGGACTGCGAAGATGTGTTTACATGGCAGTTCTCTGGCCGCGTAGTCCGGGCAGGAGCACGACCATATCCAAGGATCAAGTTTGCCTTTTGATGCAAATGTCCGGGTAACTTGGTAGTACGCATCCTTTGATTGGGACCGAACATCCCATTCGTTTTTGCCGGTCTTGATGATCGTGTCCGGTTCCGACAGGATTTTTAATCCTCTTAACTCCCTTGGGTTGCTGAATTGATCCATCTTCACTCACTCCTGTAACTTACCTATTGCTATATTACTATTAGGTAAGATTACATATATACCTTTTGGTAATAGAGTTAAGATTATATACCATCGATAACACATTGTAAAGTATGGCAAAGATTAAACTGGATGGTTTCAGGTGCGAACGGTGCGGCCACGAATGGGTAGCCAGAGGAGAGGAGGAGCCAAGGGTTTGTCCGAAATGTAAAAGCCCTTATTGGAACGTTCCTAAAAAGAGATAGGTAAAACAATATTGATTCAAAAATAAACAGATTTTCTAATTTAGAATAATTTTTGTTGCCCCCCCAATTGTTTTATAATAGTGGGGTCTTCATCTGGTTCAACCTCTTTTTTCTTGACTATATCTGAAAGTCGTTCTTCAATTTCTTGGTAAAGTGTATCAATAAACGAAATCGGGATATTCAATGCTTCAAACCATGCTTCATCTAATTTTCGTAAAGGATGCTGTTTATTGGTTCTTACTTGTTGAATCAGTTCTGGGAGTCTCGGCCGATCTTTCAACGGGGTAGATCCATTGTATCTCTCTGATGCGGAGAGAATTTTATCTATGCTTTCTGAGTGTTTTTCAATATTTGGAAAATCGGGGAAACGATAAATTTTGTACAAATCGATTTGATATAAAATTACAAACTCGGCGCAACGTGATCTTGATTTCTCTAATGTGTCTAATAAAAACAATGAGCTAGTCAAATATGAAAAAAATATGTCGGAATCGATTTGATCTTTACCTAAAAATCCAACTGTAATAATTCTTGTTCCCATCAATGATGTTTTGAACCTCAAAGCGAGTGTCTTGGAATTTGAAAAATTGATTTTCTTAATAATACCGCCCGCATTCTCGACGGCAGTAAAACTTGAATGACTTTCGCCAAACAGATTTTGTTTATGCCCCTCTCGACCCCATTTATAATATTCTTTTAAATCAAACTGTGACTCGTGTTCATCAACGAGATAAAAATCGTTGATCAAATTTTCTGGAATTATGGGCGGATAATTCGTGTATTCCTTCAAAGAACGTGCCATTGATGGAATGAAAAAAATTTTGGGTAATGTGAGAGTTTTTTTACTCTGCAAATTTTTTGATACAACCGTATTGGATGATGTAGCGGTAATGAAAATTTTCTCATCATCAATTTTTTCAATCTCCCAGAATTTATTTGGGATAAACCAATAATCTACAGGGCGAGATGCATTTTCTGTGATAATTTGGATATGCTCACTTAAATCTGTTAAATATCTTTGTTTTTGAAAATCGTTCAATTGTTTTTTATCGAGTGGTATAAATTTGTCATACAATAAAATGAGGATTTGACTTGGATTCACTCTCCACTCCATACAAGGTTTGTTTTGCAGTTCTACTTGGGGTATAAGCTGAACAAGAAAATCGTCAGTTTTTTTACTAGTTGTGTCAACAGATTGGATTTCACTAACAAGATTCGAAATATTTTTTGTTTCAAGAGTACCGAGAAGTTTGACTAATCGTGCTTCTCTGTCGAAATCTCTTTCCAATACAACGATTATTTCCTGATCCTGTGAATCTGAAAATGATTCGTCGATATCAGATGCCTCTATCAAGTATTTCATGCCGAATTTTTCATTGAAAAGAGCTTTCCAAACCTCAATCATTATCTCACTATTGATTGCCCCAATCGGTAGAATAAAAGCAATTGAACCGTCTTCTTTTTTAACTAATGACGGGGCGATTAATAAGAAGAATGCGTAGAGGTTGATGCGCTTAAAATCACAGTGGATCTTGTATTTTCGCACCATATCTAAATTTTTCAATACATCGCGGGTATTGAGTGGCAATCTTGCGCCACGTGTAAAGGGAGGATTCCCTAATAAAACATCGAAGCGATAATTTTGCGTTGGTGAAAAGACAGGTGAGACGGTTTTTGATCCATTTGCGGTCATTTGGTCGTGGGGCGTAAATCGTGGTAATCCGGAGATTAATGCAAATGCATCTACAGGATAGATATTAACCTCATTAGTCCATTTTGCTGGATCTTGAATCGCAAGATTAACTGTAGACATAATCGCGGCAATATCGGAAATATCCGAACCATGAATTTGTTCGAGAAGTTTTGTGTGTTGGTTTAGACCTAGGTGTTTCTTTCTATGATATGCCTTTACGAGAAGAGTCCCTGATCCACATGCAGGATCGTATATGAGCTGATTCTGATCGAGTATTGAAAGTTCGCATAGTAATTCAGCGGCTTTGTTTCGGGTATAGTAAGCAGCAAATTTTTTGCGGGTTTCAAAAGGCATCAAACGTTGGAAAATTTCTCCAATTAAATTCTGTTTGATTACAAACGAAGCAGAAATTCCTTCGAATTTTCTTACAATTTTTGATAATACTTCAGCCGCATCATCATCTAAATGTGAAAAAATATCATGTTTTTCATCGAATATGGATTTAAAATCGTAGTTGTTTTTTGGTACATCTTGAATGATATCTTGAATCTGTGTAGGTACTCCATGAGCAATCCCAAGTGGACGCAAGATAGGATAGTCATGATACTGTTTATCTAATCGTCGTTCAATCACGTGATTTCTGAGAACACAATAAAATAAGATTTGGGCAATACCGATGTACGCTGCGCTTCGTTGGAAAAAAAGATCGCGTTCTTTCTTTTCCTGTTCAGATAGTTCTCTAATTTTAGCATCTTTCTCTAACTCATCGCTTAATCTGAGAATATGTTCCCAGACGTGTGCATCTACACGTATTGTGTAGGCCATGAGATCGTCGATTGTACCTTCAAGAAATTTGATGATTTCATTAACGTCATAACCGACGGTAATTTTTGTTGATTCTTCAATCTTTTTAGCGACAAAGAGTGCTAGATTTTCGAAATTATCAGATTGGAATATATCAGATTCGATTACCCGACATTCACGCGTGAATTTGAAAAATCGAATGTCTTTGTAATTTGTGATAAAGCCAATTCTACAATTCGTTCTTTTAAGATATTTTTTAAGTTGATCTGTATGCCTCTCTAATACTTTCTCATGCGGATTTTTTGTTTCGATTACAGCAACAACCGCATCTTCCTCTGTTGAGATTTCATCATGCGAAATTCTGGAGATCTTATCAGAACGAAAAACAAAAATGTCACCTTGTGGTTTATCGATACGGTCTTCCCCAACGCGCAACTCTTGAAAAATTCGAAACTGTATACCTAATTTTTGATTCAATTGCGAAATAAAATCTGGGCGATCTGTATGTTCGGTAATTTTTAATTTTACCATTTGAATGATAATTATCGATAATTGATGATAAAGGACACGATGCCATTTCACATCACGCCCCAAATCCCGTCACCCAGCAGACACCCCTTCATTTCCACTCCAAGTCCCGCCATGCACCACCCCACTCTTAGAAATCAAAAGTCCCGACAACGCACCAGAACCCATCAGCACAACATTTCTATACTACAATGGACTCAATCTCTGGTATGCTCGCAGAGGAGATCACGCTTGGGATACAGGTGCGGTACCCCCGCACCGGGACGACCGGCAAGGTCGTCCGCGTCGAGCAGGTGAAAGGCAACCTGTTTGCAGAACTGGACAGCACGCACCTCCTGTACCGTGCCGACCAGCTGATCCTCGCAGAACACGGAAAATCGGCAAGGCAGGCCACCGTCGAGGATGCAAAAAAGGTGATCGAACAGGAACGGGAGTTTGCCGCAGGACGTGAATTCCAGGATGCATTGAAAAACATCGACCAGAGCTGCGAAGGCGGCGGTTGATCCCGGCACCGGCGGCGCAGTTTAGTCGGGGACATTCTTTTTACTACCGGTCAGCCTTATATCTTCCCGGTAGTTGGGGCAATGCAGACCCCACACATAACCTTTTTTAAACCCGCATAATTTCAGATTCTGCAATCCCGGCATAGGATTATATTATCAATTTTAAGGGGACGATTGTGGGAAAAAACGAAAAGGAGATGTTTTTCTGGCAACAACGGTATCTCCCCCCCACGGGTTATGTATAAGTATGCCCATTGTTTATAGGACAGTTTAGAACACCAACACCCTTATTCTGATTTTATTTCGGAGGCCCGAAAAGTAATTGACTGAATGGCGGAGTACCCATTAATCAGATCAGGATTATTCAAACGGTGCTGATAACTTCTCGGGACTTGGGATAATTCATGCAAGTTATTCCGTAGTGAAAATTCGTATTTTCTCTGATTTTCTTCACGAAGTCCCGTCAACCTATCAGAATCAGCATTCCAAAGGTTCAATATCCGGGGACATAGACGGGTGTACCTGAAACGGAGATAGATCGTGGATACCTTCCTCTTGGTAGCCGTGCTGATATGGGCCGTTTTCTGGGTATGCTGGTTCATCTTAGCATGGATGACCCGGTCGCCAGTGAAACGCCAGCAGTCCCAATGGTCCCGGATGCTTAATATCCTAATCGTAATCGTGTGGTGCTTCTGGGTGCTTTACTCTGGCGGGTTCGCACCCGGTTTTCTAATCCAGAGGGAGATACCCGAAGGTCTGGCCATCGGGCTGACTGGCACGATCATCACCCTGCTGGGCCTCGGTTTTGCCGTCTGGGCGCGAGTTCACCTGGGAAAATACTGGAGCGGCCTGCCTGCAATCCGGGTAGACCACAAACTGATCCGAACCGGCCCGTATAGTCTCGTGAGGCATCCTATCTACACTGGAATACTATTCGCGATTGTCGGGACGGCCATCATCTTTGGCGAGCCTCTTGGTCTAATAGTATTTTTCCTGATATTGGTGATCTATCTCTGGAAGATCCGGGTGGAGGAGAAGTACCTTCAGGACGAGTTCGGCGAGGACTATGCCCGATACAAAAAAGAGATTCCGGCGCTCATCCCACTTCTTATTTGACGCTCTCTCCACAGTGGTGACAAAAACCCCGCCATGTGTCCACTACCGGTAGATCCCGCGAACCCACACAAATGCTCGTTTTCATACCGTTTTTCAGATTTTACTGCGATACCATGCTCCTGGAACAAATCCGGCAAATTGAAAATATTTTTATACCCCTTTGTTTCTACTGGAACGAACGTCTGTGAACGTGCCTCAGTTAGGAACCAGGCCACGAGATCCCGGAGCCGTTACAGGTTTACGACCAACGGTCCATCATGGACCACGATGAACTGGAGACTTTGGAAAATTGACGCCAGAGCCCTCATCATCGTGTTTATAGTGGCAAAAGTCTCCGCTGATGGGAATATATATGCAGCAAACGAAAAAAGGCCTGTTTTGATGTAATCTTATACCAAGACGGTCTCAACCTGCATGTACTTGCAGTCTCGTGAAGCAGAATGATTATGTCATTATGTCCACAACTTTCTTCCTTCACTACTCCGACACGATACTATGCCTGACGCGTTCGACCTGTTCAATGAGGCAACCGAGCTCGCCGAACAGGGCCAATTGGACAAGGCTCTCGCCCTATTCCGGGCACTTCTTAGAACCGATACCAACAACGCCACCATCTGGAATCACATCGGCATTATCCAGTTCAAACAAGGAAAATATCGTGATGCGGTGAATGCATTTGGTCAGGCAACCGATATTGATCCCCACTTCACCAACGCATGGTTCAATAAGAGTCTTGCTCTCGTGCATCTCAGCAAAGATACCGAAGCACTCAAGGCACTCGATAAGGTCATAACCTTGAATCCACACGATAAAGAGGCTCAATCCCAACGGGGGTTGATTGTTCGGAAACTGTCACAAGCTGCTGATATATGGAAAACGGATTCACAATCTACGCAGTCTCAATTGCGTGTATAACGTTGAACAAATTGGATGCACTGAGAATATCGGAGTACGGGGCTGCGTGAGGTTTAAAGTGTAGTTGAGAGATACTGCCGGGCAATTCTCCAGCGTAAGGGCTAATGTTTTCCTTTTTTTATCAGGATGCCATCCCACCGCAATTTTGCAAACAATTTCGTATTGATATGCTCCAGTTGGATGGCATTCTGATAATAAAACTCCGAATCCGCAAACTTCCGTTTAAGCTCATAGATTGCCTGTCTTTTGGAATCTCCGCCAAATCCTCTCAAGGTTGTCGGCATGGGATGTCTCCCGCAGATTTTGATTCACCTACACGCTATTTGCGACTTTTAGAAATGGAATCTTTAGAGAGGGTACCTGAATCAACAATTTCCCATTTATCGGGGTAACGACGGCAAAGTGCATCTAATACGAGTCCGTGGAGGTCATCTAAATGTTCCCGCTGTTCTGTGGTAACCTTTCTTGCAGTCATGGGATCTCCAATCTTCTACTTGGAGCACCACATTAAATCTTTTTGCCTATCGAGATCGCACCCATCGACGAGCTATCGGTCCGGAAATCGGTCCGGAGCATCCGCATGCAGAGAAAATGCGGCACGCTTCTAAAGGGGCAGCGGATGCTGGAGGTGTCGTGATGAGCTTCAAGCGAGAGATCTTGGAGTGGATGACCTCATCGTCTTTCAAACTCATTTTAAGGGATTTTAACAACGGATATAGGGCAGAACCGGTACCTCGGATCGCACAAATATTTCAACATCTCTCTCTCCTCGGCAGATCCCATTACCACAATTTTCCCGTCCAATTCTCGTTCAACCGGATCTGCATCTAGCATGTTAACACCAAGCATTTGCCATCTTGATAAATTCGCATCCTGGTATCGATTCAAATCTCCTTTGAAGTTGCCGAGTGTCTCTGCCAAAACCTCCAATCTTTTCTTATGCCCCCACAGTTTGTTTATGTCACTCCGTTGTGCATCGGTCAAAAGCACTTTTTGATTGTCAGACGGTCGTTGTCTCACATAGATTGAATTACCGCACGACTTGCACTTTGTCTTTGCACCCGGCATCTTTTTCAACTGAGTTTTACAATAAGGGCATATCGGTTCGAGAATTCCGATATGTGGAACATGTAATGCCTCATAAGGTAATTGTGCCACCGCGTCTTTGAAAAGCTGGTCGTAATCTATCTTCCGGTTCCCACGACCGCCGGGTTTTCTCGGTTGCGAGGTTCGTTCCTGTACTCCACCACGTCTCATAAATATATTTTGGAATATTTTCAGAAAACCCATGTGATACCCTGTACGCAAAAACGGGTATAAAGATAATGTATAGCGGGTCTTTTTGTTACTCTAATAACTTGTCCAGTGGGATATTCTCGATTCTCTCTTTCGTCACCGCCGTAACATCTATCTCCCGTGCTTCCGCTTCCTTGGAGACGACCTTGACGTCGTGCTCAAGCTCTTTCATGGGAATGAGCTTCTTGCGCTTCTCCATCGGGGGGTTCATCTTCTCGGCTTTCTCGTGGTTCAAAACCTTCTCAAGGATCTCCGGGGGTAGAGAACTGCAGCTCTGGAGGAGCCGGATGAACTCATTCGAGAAGTAGGTGTCGATCTGGATACGGCGCTTGGTCGCATGAGCGAACCTGCCGATCACATGGCAGATGTTCTCCCGATCCTCAGGGCTCAGCTGGTCCACGAATTGGTAGTCCTCGATCTTCCGGAGGGCAAGCACCACCGGCTCGAGGCACTCGTAGGTGACCACGTACACTTGGTAGTCGGCCATATCGAAGTGGAACTCTTCGAGGGATTCGAGAGTGTTTGCCGGGACGACAAGGAAAATGTCCTTCTTGACATTCTCCTCATTTGCGTACTTCTTCGCCGCTTCTGCCTGGTTCTTGATGTATATCGGGAAATTCCCGAGCTCGTCAGAATTCTTCGGGCTCTTGGCATCGAAGATGACGTACTGGTCTGCGATAATGACCGCATTGTCGGGCTTCTTCCCAGCGATAGGGAATTTCTCCTTATCGCAGTACTCGATAGTATGCCGCTTGCAGATCGAGCGCAAGGCTTGTTCGACATTCTCCTCGTGTTTCCTCCACGTCTGCTCCATTTCAGCAAACTTCAACCGGATCTCAGCGTCCCGTGCATCTTGAACCCTGAGCCTATCGTCCTCTAACTGCTTAATGGAGGTATTCAGTGCATTGATACGGTTATCGTGTTCGTGGATCCGCAGATCATCTTTCTGCTTGAACTCCACAAGGGCTTTCTGTGCCTCGTTAAACTGGGAGTTCAGCTGGTCGTACCTGCTTTGCGATATCGACAAATCCTTTTCCAGCTTGGAGCTCTCCTGCTGTAGCCGAGTCACCTGGTCGCGCTGGTACTCGGCATCCTTTGCGAGATCCCGGTTCTTCGCGAGCTCCCCGGCTATTATTTGATCCTTCTCTAGCACTAGGCTCTGGAGCCGCTGGTACTCCCCATATGCATCGTATCCCTGCGACACGATCCGCTGCCATGAGAAGAGACGTTCAAAGAAACCGACATTCTTGATCCGTTCAAAAAACCTGCGCAAATTTTCGAATGAAGGAGCGTCCATGCGGAGTGCTTAGGGCAATATCCTTATTAATATATTGTACGCCGGGTGAAAATGAGGGTTTGCAAGGGTAATGGTATGTTAACGTGACTTCCGAGCTTTTTTATGGTACGATGAATGACATGACTTCAAATGAAATCCGTAGAAAAATATTAATAAAAAATTATTGATTTTAAAATATGACATTTGAGTATGTTACCTGGGGATTAGTTCTATCGGCATGGGGCATTCTTTTCACAATTGTTGTTCCTTTCATTTATGTAAAATATACAATAAAATCTCAGTATAAGGAAAATTACAATGCGGCATTAAATAAATTACTTGAAGAAATGGAGAACAATTACCAAAAGATGCACAATTTCAATAGTGATTTGATTGCTGTTTCAAGCAAATGGAGGGATAAGAATGATTTAACCAGTGCATGGTTACCGAAAGTACCTTCTTTTGGACGTCATAGGTACATTCTCCATTATTTACCTAGTAAAGCATACTATAATTTCCTAAATCGAGGTTTTTTCTTGCGATTAGAGGAGGGAAGATTAGAGCACTTAATGGGATTCTATGCACACTGCATCCAGTTTAGTGAGAAAACAACACCTTTAGAGGAGACCATCAATCTATTAGATAAACAAAATCCAAATTTTGAAAGCGATTTGGATAAACAGATCCAGCACATTAATACTCAATATAAAATGGCTGTGACTGGATTTGATTCTCATTACGGAGGAGAAAACGGATTCAATCCACAAAATCGGGAGGGATTGGAGATTAGATATTGGTGGAATGTTTAGCAAACCGTATTCATTAAAGTAAGAGTCTGAGAGATCATAATCGGTCCAAGGAGATGGGCTTGTAAATTTTTTTCACTGCGGGGAGATCACATGCACGCCTCATTAGTTCCCCGTTGGTGGGGGGATGATGAACCTGACGTTTTTACCGGCATATACTATGGCAGGGGAGAGCAGAGTCATTTGAGAAGGTGTTTGCGAGGATCGGACGGAGGGGGTTGTGCCTTATTAAAAAATTATATCATCTCGATAAACGGTTGGGTTCAACATTGATATGTTGTTAGTAAATATGTTCTGGAGTGAAAAAGAGAAGGATTTTGTCAAATCTAAGGGATAGTGCTACGATATTTTATTTCCAAATGAGGTGAATCTATTATTAGAATGCCTTTACAACTCGATCTAATCTATAATGGAGACTGTTCGGATACACTCAAAAAAATTCCAGATAATTCAATTGATCTTATTGTCACTTCACCTCCGTATGCTGATAATAGAAAAGCGACTTATGGGGGAGTGCCAATCAAGCAATATGTTGAATGGTTCTTGCCAATTTCCGAAGAGTTGAGAAGAGTCTTAAAACCATCTGGTTCTTTTATTTTGAATATCAAAGAGCGAGCAGTTGATGGCGAACGTCATACATATGTGTTAGAATTGATTCTTAAGATGCGTGAACAAGGATGGCACTGGGTTGAAGAGTACATCTGGCATAAAAAAAATTGTTATCCCGGTCGTTGGCCCAATCGATTTCGTGATGCTTGGGAAAGGTGTTTGCATTTTACAAAAGAGAGACAATTTTCCATGTATCAGGATGCCGTTATGGTACCCATAGGTGAATGGGCCAATGGTCGATTATCTAGGCTAAGTGAAACAGATAAAATACGGGATAATTCAAAATCGGGAGCTCCCTTTGGAAAAAATGTCTCTAAATGGGTTGGAAAGACGATGGTTTATCCAACTAATGTTCTTCATTTAGCAACGGAATGCGCAAATCGAAAACATAGTGCTGTATTCCCTGTTGCTCTTCCAAGTTGGTTTATTAAATTGTTTACAAAAGAAGGGGATGTGGTTTTAGATCCATTTATGGGTGTAGGAACTACGGCTTTGGCTTGTATCGAACTCAATAGAAAGTATATCGGTATTGAACTGAAAAAGGAGTATATAGATATGGCAAACGATTCGATAAAAATTGCAAAAAGGAAAAAAGATGGTGGTCAAACGAGATTACTATGAATTCTGAAGAACTTGAAAACCTTATCAAGAAATGTTTGAATGATTTTTACATCAGACGTTCTAATAAAATCCAGGAACTAAAATTAAAAGCGGTTTTAGCAAAAAAAAATCCTTATCTTTTCCGAGCAACAGGAATCGAAAAGGCATCAGAAATAGTTGAAGATATCCTCAAAGCGTTCATAAGTTCATCTGATGAAGGAATTTTTGGTGATGCTTTTTTTGAACCGATCGCAAAAATTGTTTCTCAAGGGATTGCATCGCCATCAAGTGGCGTCGATATTGTTATTGAATCAGATAAATCTTATACAGCGATAGCAATGAAATCCGGACCAAATTGGGGAAATTCGGCTCAGCTCAATAAACAAAATCTAGATTTTATTGCTCTGCAAAGTCGGTTATATAAATTACAGAAAAAGTTTGATCCAGTTATTGGACATGGATATGGTCGGTTAAATAAGCAACCAAAGGGAAAAATTTATCGAAACAGTTCAGGACAAGTATTTTGGACTGAGTTAACTGGAGATTCGGATTTTTACTTAAAATTAATTCGATTGATGAAGGATGAACCCCAAAAACATAGACCTGCATATAAACTTGCGTGGGATGCCGCTATTAACCGTTTTACTGGAGAATTTATCACGGAATTTTGTAATGATAAAGGTATGATTGATTGGGAAAAACTTGCTGCATATGTAAGTTCTGAAGAGAAAATAAAAAATGTAAAACAAAAGGACAAATTGAATTGATTATTAAAAATTGATAAAATTAGCGAGAGGATTGGTGGTGATATCAGCAGCGATTTTACGGTATTACTGGTTGATTGATTCTTACTCTGATATTTCTGCCCCCTCTAATCCTTTTTCAATAACATGCAATTTTTTGTATTCTATGTCGTATTTACCAGGAGTGAAAATTTCTTCCATTGGATCGATTATCTCCTTTATATAACATTCCGCTAATTGCTTATTGATATCATGATTTCCAACGAAAGTGATACGGTATTTTTGCCGAAGTTCTCGTGCTCTCCTTTGCTCATTTGTTGTCATAAAAAATTGAACTTTTTTTTGACGGGATGATTTAACTTCGATAAATCGATCTGGAATCTCCGGTCTAGAACCTATTCCGTCATATGATTGAACATCGAAGCCTGCCGCTGAATTGTAGTCACTTACTAATTGAACACGTCTGCTCATTTCAGGGAACCCTTCAGATTCCAGCCGGACCTTTTCATAATAATAGATGAGTTCCTCTGCGTGCTTTGAACGTACCAAAGTTTCATCAGAAGGTACCTGCCCATCCGACCCTGTATTCCTTAAAATGCGAATGCGGCGAGCAATGTCTGTGTTGAAGATGGGGTCGAAATAACGAGCCCCGTCTTCTGTCTCATTCAAAAAACCTAACGCACTACACAGCAGTCTAATTCCCAATGCTGGAAATCGACCGGAAGTTGCTTGGTTATAACTATCAAAGCGTTGAGTTATTGTATTAAAGGAAAAATCTCCCAGTATTTTCTCAAATTCGTTACTAATTGGGGTTCGTCCGAATAGAATTGACTGAACAAGCAGATGTGTTTGAGCTTCTGTAAGAAGATACTGGTCATTAGGGTTTGCAGTTAGAAACGTTTGACCAAATGGAGTGATGGAGACCGAATCCTCATGAATATTAATCAAACGAAAATGCAGGGCAAGAAGAAGAAGATCATTAAAAGGAGCGGGACCTCCTTGAAAAGCTTGTTCTTGGATAGCCTGTTGTAGCCGTTTTCGAGAGGCACGATCGTCCCTTCTGCGAAATTCCCCAGCCAGAATTAGGAGTCGATTCAGTTCACCTAGATTTCTGATTGTCTCAAGACACATCAGTTCAGGCTTAGACATGGTCTACTGAGTACTTTGCTGGCGAAGATGGTTCAGTACACCCGCGATATCATCGTCATCCCAATCCCCTTCTGATAGATCATCAGGGATATCGAGGTCCAGAATGCCGATATCATCGTTCAAGACTCGATGCATAATTTCCATTTTATACTGGAGGCGGGTATCAACTACTTCATCTAGGGTACCTATCCCAAGGAGGATATGGTATCGCACATCTGTGCCAGGTGGTAAACCTACTCGATGAATCCGGTCCAGAGATTGCATGAAAAGGCCGCAATTGAATGTTCTGTCAACATAAATTGCGTCATGGCATTCCTTGTGGAGTGATACAGATTCGGCAATCGACGGGGTGGTCGCTACAAGAATTTTTGTCTCGTGGTCAGTCTTGAATTTATTAAGGAGTGCATCTCTGTTCTGCTCTACATCTTCATTTTTTGAAGTACTGCCGGTGACTAATACCGCTTCCGTTCCCGATTCAACAACGAGCTTATATAACGATTCGGCATTATGCACAAACGATGTCCAAATGATTGATTTCTTACCCTCTTCAGCGAGGTGATTAGCAAGATTTGCTGCAACGATAAGTTTTTGAGGCGCTTCATAGACCGAGTAGTTCTGAATTAATTGATTTAAGTCCACACCTACTGCTGATAAAGGAGGAATTCGGAATTCAGTAGAGTATTCGCTAAGCAAAGTAGGATTTGAAGCAGCTTGGAGAAGTCGTACCACGAGAGCCTTGCGTAAATCCCGGACAAGGCTGCGTTCCTCTATTTTTGCGAGAGTCTGGGTGAGAATTCTCTGGCAAATAACGTCGTAAATCCTCTGTTGGACAGCGCCCATCTTGACGGGAATCCTTGCCACTTGTCTAAGAGGTAGGCCCAGTTCATCCTTACAGACGCGTGTATAGTAGGGGCTGAGGGCTTCTCGAAAATCCTCGAGTCTATCACTGTCCCCATATAGATCCAAGGCTTTTTTTGCAGGATTAAGACCCGGCCAAAGTATTTCGAACTGCGGCAAGAGATCTCCAAGATTGTTGGGCGCAGGAGTGCCAGTTAGAATTACTCGGCGCCGAGCTAGGGGTGCAATTTCATTTACTGCATCATACCAAATGCCCCCTTCACCGCGTTTGATGTGATGGGATTCGTCAAGAACTAGAAGGCAAGGATATTTTTTTAATATTTTACTGATGGCTTCACGTTCATTTACCAACATTTGGTATGTGCACAAGAATAGTTCGAATGAATCTGATTGAGATAATAACTTTATGCGTTCTTGCGGTAAGCCCGCAATGCGTAGTGAGGCTGGTGCAGTACCAAAACATTCTTTGTATTCATCTGTCCATGGCTCGAAAGCAGAGCGCGGACATATTACTACCAATTTGGAGACTTCATTTTTTTCTTTGAGAATAGCGAAAGCGGCGAGTACCATCGTGGTCTTCCCGCTTCCAGGAACTGAAAAGTTTGCGGCATTCGTCACCTCCTTGAGATGGTTTACAGAAACAATTTGAAACGGTTTAAGTTCTCGTCGGAAAGAAAATGGAAGGCGGATACTAGTTGGTTGTGTATCGTGAATTTCTCGCCCCTTTATTGAAGCAGAACGGAAGTTTTTCAGATATGCGATGTATTCTTCAAGTGCAAGTTTTGCAGTTATTGATAACTCATTAGCGATACCAGCTCTTTCAAGAGCACGTACAGTCTCCGCAACTTTCGCCCCAGGACGGTTTTCAACTGGAGCCTCGATCAAATCGCTTCCTTGTTGTTGAAACTCTAGAATAACTGAAAGGGTGGTCCCGGCGACCCCTTTTAGTAATCCGGCGGCAGATACGCCTCGAACTTTAATATGATCTGAATCAGGATCGTAATGAATCTCGAACACAAAATTACCTAAATCGTAAAGTTAATGCTTTAAAAAGTTCCTCAACACGGTGGAAGTCCTGAGCATAACTCTTCAAATGCTCATCTGGAATTTCATTAAGGGCTTGCAAGTTATTCTCGACTCTTTTTATGATTTGACCCGGTTTTTTCTTCTGATTGACTAAATCAACCTTCTCGACGGTCGCTTCAAAAACTTCCTTGAGTTTCTCCTTGTTTGCTGATGATGCTGAGGATTTTGGCGGAGTTGTGGGAGGAGTTTCATAATCAACCTTTTCGGTTATTTGCTGCTTAGCTGGTGGAGTAGGAGATGGTGGAGTAGGGGATTTGGTTATTAGTGCGGCTTCCAATTCTTTAATCTCGTTATCCAGTGGTTCGAGAGTGCGGCTTTCACCTACTGGTTGAACCTTGTCAATATTATTCGTACCGATAATACTTAGGACTTCATTTGCCCATTCGAGGGCTACCTTTGAATTTTTAAGAAACTGACCAACCTTTCGTACCTCAAGATGCGCCGCATCAGCATCATGAATCATATGATAAACTGCATGCAGGATTTGGTCTTTTTGAATTGTGTCCAGTTTATTCCAATCGGACCTCATTGTGAAATTAACAATATCAATGAAATGCTCGACACGGCGCTCTACAATTGAATAGCGTTTGTCTTGACCGAAATAGGCAAGATAATCTTCAATAAGGAAGAGTAACCTCAACTTTTTCTTCACGGTTTCTATTGTGTTGTCACCGCCAAGAATGAGCGCAATATCTTGATAAGGAAGACCATATTCGTGACCTTCCTTAATCTTTAGTAATTCATTAACAGGTCCGTAATCTGCTTTCAAATCGACAGATAGCTGGAATCCAGCCTCGAATTTCCAGAGATCCGAAGCTGATACATTTGGCGGTAATCTAACTGCTTCGATGAATGTATAACGATGGTCACCAGTCGTTTTGTAGAGTTGGTTTAAAATTGCTGCCCGCCGATTACCGTTGATGATGTAACCATCAAAGGTAATTGTTGCAGGATGAAGCTGGCCAACCCGTTGGAGATCGCGCTTTAGCCACTCAGTTTTATTCTTGTCTTGCAGGAGTAATTCTTCAATTTTGGCTGCATCCTTTTCTTTTTCCGGGTTAAGACGACGGCCTTCACTTGCTTCTAATTCCCGTAACTCAGCGGCAAATCTTCCATTCCTGATGTTATAAACAAGAAGATGTATAGGTAATCGAATTTTATCCAAATTCTGGCGTTTTCCATCAATTTCGAAAGGTTCTTTGTTGCCAAGTATTGCATCTTCATGAGCCCTAAGGTAATCTGAAATTTGATCTGACCGTGGATTTTTTATTTGCATATTGTCCACCAATGAATTTATATTATATTTTTCCTATGAAAAGCCCTTCTATGAGATTCGATACCTATAATCTTCTAAAAAAATATTGCAATGGCAGATTTCATACACGTTGTAAATGTCAAGAGTGAAGTAAGTGCTCTTGCAACCCCGATTGTTGAATAACGGACCAATCTGACTTGGAATCCATAATAAGGCTCTGTTAACTTGGCATGGAATGATTTTTAACAAAAGATTAGAATCATTACTAAGACGACCCATGAAAATTTTCATTCAATTTTTTCAAAAGAGAGGGCTGCAAAGATCTTCCCAATAACCCATGCAATACAGCCCTTATTGTCCATAGTGATCCCTTACGGATTAAGCCTATGGATTCCCCGAAAACCATTACAGAAATCTTGGTGGGGAAAAGCTGGGTAAATTGGAAACTAAATCTATATGATAAAAACATATAACAAACTATATGGCCAAACCTAAAGCAAAGCACTACCCACCAGCTTATAAAAAATACCGTAAGGCCCATCCAACGATCAGCGTCGTGCTCACGGTAGAGACAAAAAAAGCATTGGATGCTGCTCGTGGCGAACTGGATTTGAGTTATGCCGAATTTATAAAATCCCTTTTTGCACCCGACGGCATTTTTACCCGATTAAAGTCGGAGCAAGATAAACTGAAATCGAAGAGGATAGCCTTCGAAACTGAGAAAAAGAACCTTACTCAGGAATTTGATAAAAAGAAGCTGGCTCTCGAAAATGAAAGAAAAAACCTGACTCTGGAATATAATAGAAAGAACCAATCTCTCGAAACTGAGAGAGAAAACCTAACTCAGGAATATGATGAAAAGAATCGGGCTCTCGAAGATGAAAAACAGAAAATGATTGACTTCTATTATCGAAAAACCCAAACTCTCAAAGAAGGAGAACTGAACCTGGCCAGAATCGAACGTTTTTTTATTCCATGTGCAAGATGTTACCAACCAATACTTTTCGACAGCACCCAGCCTAACTGGAACATTGAGATAAAACCAAAACTTCTGAATGCATTTAGCGGGTCTATGCACTATGTATGCCCGAGGTAAACATTCTTTTTCAAGCGCTTTATCGGGGCGGATCCACAGCAGGGGGATGATAACCAAGTATCTCACGGACCGACCGTGGGGACCACCCTACCCCAAGAATGTCGTGCGCTCAATAGTACTTTTGAGCGCCAATTTCTAATACCGGGAAGCAACCGTCGTTCCCTCTCATTTGGCCGGTCTTTTCTTGGACAACAATGGTGATTTTGAATCGTGTGATGATGTTACCTTCTTCGCTGGAGCTACTTCTGTAGCAGTCTCTCGACGAGGAAGTCTCTCTTGCGCGATACAATAGGTGATGGCTTGATCCAGCATCATTAAAAATCCCATCATGTCCGTGGGAACAATATACGGAAAGGGATCATCATCGCGCACCGTAGCTGGATTCATTTCCATGAATGTTTTCTCCCGGGCCGTTTCGAGCTGCTTCCAGTAAGTAAAGACCCGGTTCTCTTTTTTAACCTCTGCCGATATGATCCTCGTGAACTCGCCGTCCGGGTCTCCTGATAGATACGGGGGTCGTCTGGAAAGGTCCTGCAATCTTTGATACGTCCGGGAGATCTCACCGGCAAACGTTTTTGCCATCAGGAGTACGGTAAGATAATCCTTCGTCGTGGCCCCGTTCAAATATTTGATGATGGTCAGCGGATCAGCATTATAGTTCTGCATAAAGCGGATTGCAGAAAGGTAATTGGAGTAGGCCAAGAAAAGACCCGTCTCGGGGTTCAACCATGATGAATCCGAATAATCATGACTGTTGCCGGCGTATGCCATCAGCAGTTCGGTATCAGACTTCGATTCCCACGGAATTTTTTCGGGTTTCTTGATAGTTAGGAGAGACGGCTTATACTTTCCTGTGGCGGGCACTTCATGCTCTCCGAGACGTTCATTGAGCCGGCGAATAAGCTCCTCTCGCCGTTCCCGGGACAACTCAATCCTCTCCGGGGTGAGGAGCACCTCCGGGTTGATCGTGAAATACTTTCGTTCCCTTCCGGCACTTTGATCTTCTTTCGGCGTCCAGAGGAATGTTGGATACCGTTTCTTTGCCTCATCGAGCGTGAGCAGAAGCTGCCGGTCGGCCATGGCGTTCATGGCAGCCGATACTTTACCCGAAAATTTAAGATCAGCAAGTCCCGTTTCCTCTTTCCATTTATTCTTCGCAATTGCTTTACGGAATGCCGCTGCAACAGGATAGGAATAATCAAACTCTCTCGTCATGAGATAGAGAAAGAGGATCACTTTGGTAACGGGTTTAACCGTAATCTTGCCTTTGCTGTCCCGCTCAGCGCAGAAGGCCTCACTCCACAACGTGCCTGCCATATAGAACCTTGGGGAGGGGAAGATATATACCTTATAGCGGATATATACTGTAAAGAGTAAAACTGTTTTCTGAGACTCATTTAAGAAAATAGCTACATATATACTCTTTTTTGAGGAATTGCGTCGTTATTTCCTTTTTAAATCACCGATCTAAGAGTTATCTGCCCACAACAGTGGGTGTGGTAATAGAAATGAAATCTTTGGATAAGAAGGAAACTGAACCGGAGCAACCCGGACCCTCCAACGAGGGCCAGGTCGTTACCCGGTATACCGTTGAGTATGAATGTATGACGACGGCGAACGGCAAGAAGAAATGCGACGTCACGAACGTGACCGTCCACCGGTTTGAGGGACATGCCAGTCCCGGGAATCAGCCGCCCGCGCCGGCGCGCGCGGATGCGGAGGAGAAGTCCCCTGAGAAGGAGATCGCCGAGGAACCGGCCAAGGAAGGGGGCTGCACACCCTGCGACATGCTGGCGGAACTGGCAGAAAATTTCACCAAAACGCCAGCAGAGAAGGAGGGTGCCGGAGCGGGCGGGACGACCGCCAAGGATGGCTCCCGGCAGGTTGCCGGGGCGCTCGGCCGGAAGCAGGCAAGTCCCCGCAAGTCGCCCCTAGGGAGCAGGTTCAGACAGGTACCCCGCACGGAGGAACGGCCGGAGGGGACGGGGTAACTCCGCAAAGCTCGTGCGAGGGTGTTCGCGGTACGGTAGACCGGGAGCACCCTCACCGGGTACGGGATGAGCTGGGTCATGGTCATATTGTCGAGGCGGGGCACATATGCTGACGATCACGGTCGATGAATTGGAGCACATCGACGATCCGATCGCCCAGCTGGTCTGGCGGCGCTGGATCCGCGACGGCCGGGCCCGGTTGCTGGACTCCCCGGCAGTCGGACGGCAGGCCCCGTCGCCCCAACACCCCCGGAAGGGAACACTATGAACCGGGAAAGGGGATTAAAAAGGAAGTAACGGGATTTCGCAAAATACGGGAAAATTACGGATATTTTTCAATAAAAATAAATTACAGGTTCAAATCTTTCCTGAGTTGATTTAACAGTTCCTGATAGTCCGGACTCCGGCGTGCGATCTCCTTCTTCTCAACCAGTTTCAAGGCAGTCGCCGGGTCGAGAGGGCGGCCGCAGGTCGAGCAGAACCGTGCCGTGGGCCCGTTCACGGTCGCGCAGTACTCGCATTGCTTCGCGTGCATTGCCGAGGGTCCCTTTGGCCTCCCCCGCTTCACGCCCGCATGTTTCAGGAGAATATCATCCATAGACCGGTTGCTCATGTGGCCGTAGGTACTGAGCATGGTCGTACTGAGTCCTCCCCAGTGCTGGAGCTTGATCACGCTCTCCGGGACCTCCTGCTCCAGCATGTGCGTCACGCGCGAATGCCTGAAGGTGTACAGTGTGACGTGTTTGGCGATACCAGCCAGCTTCACGGCCCTTGTCAGGACCGGCTTCATGCCGAGGTATTCGAGCCGGGTGTGGGGTTTGGGGAGGGTCACAAAGACCGGATCGCTGTCCCGGGCGCCCAGCGGGTGTTCGACCTTCCACGCCGCGATATAGGGGACTGATGAGATGAGGCGCACGTACCGCGGCCGGTTGGTCTTGGCCGACGGGCTGACGACCGCGCCAAATTCATCGAATTTTATGTCTTTCCAAGTGAGCCGGACCAGCTCCACCGGGCGGAACCCGCCCTCGTACAGCATGGCAAAGAATGCGCGATCCCGGACCCTGCCGCACGTCTCAATGATCTGTTTAATCTCATCCTCGGTGAGCATTCCCGAAGCATCTTTTGTGCGGAGGTCGATGGCCGGCACCTTGATCTTGTTGATCCGCATGAGATCGATAGGGTATCCCTGCTCCTGCATCCACTGATAGAACCGTTTCAACCGCTGGGTGTAGTGCCGGAGCGTGTTCTGTTTGAGTCCCCTGGCGTCCATCGCAGCCTTCGCCTGGTAGATATCATCGATGGTCGCGCCCGAGAACTTCAGGTACTCTGCCCACGGTATCAGGCACTGGTACTCCGAGAGAAGAGACTTTGGTTCAAGTCCCTGGGTGCTCTGCCGTTCTGCAAGATACTTTAATATCAATTTGGAGTCCTTAGATGTTATCACACCATCATGTACTTTCTGATCTATGTCTCGCAGGATATCCGGGTGCATGCATCACGATGGGCATTAATTCGCAATAAGGGTGTTGGTGTTCTAATCTGTTTATAGGATAAGGAGGGTCGATCTCATTTGCATGATTTGACAATTCCCAGTGTTAATATCGGGGTTGTGGGCCATGTGGATCATGGAAAGACCACGCTGGTGAATGCGCTCACCGGGACATGGACTGACCGGCACAGCGAAGAGATGAAACGTGGCATCTCCATCCGGCTGGGATACGCGGATGCAACCTTCTACAAATGCGATCGGTGCGAGGGTCCGGACGCCTATTCAACCAAACCGGAATGCCCGGTCTGCGGGGGAACAGGAAAGCCGTACCGGTCCGTCTCGTTTGTGGATGCGCCGGGGCACGAGACCCTGATGGCGACGATGCTCTCCGGATCTGCCCTGATGGACGGCGCAATGCTCGTCATCTCCACGACAGAGAAATGCCCCCAGCCGCAGACAAAAGAGCACCTGATGGCGCTGGGCCTTGTCGGGATAAAAAATATCGTTATCGTCCAGAACAAGATCGATGTCGTCTCCCAGAAAGAGGCACTGGATAATTACCAGCAGATAAAGACATTTGTCAAAGGGACGATCGCTGAAAATGCACCGGTTGTCCCGGTTTCAGCTCAGAGAGGGATCAACGTGGGGGCGCTTGTCCAAGCGCTTGACCAGACCATCCCGGAACCCGTGCGGGATCCGGGTGCCGAACCGGTGATGCTTATTGCCCGGTCGTTTGACATCAACAAACCCGGCTGCAACTGGAAGGACGTGAAAGGTGGCGTCGTCGGGGGATCTCTTATCCGGGGCATCCTCCGCGAAGGCGAAGAGATCGAGATCCGTCCCGGCCGTCTGATGCAGGCCGAGAACCGGATCAAATGGGTGCCCATCACTACTGAGATCGTGTCCATCAATGCCGGATCAAAACGGGTGAAGGAGGCGACACCGGGGGGGCTGCTGGGCGTTGGCACGAAACTCGATCCCGCACTCACCAAGAGCGACGCACTCGCCGGGCAGGTGGTAGGGCATGTCGGGAAGCTGCCACCGGTCAGGGATAAGATCCGGTGCCAGGTCACGCTGATGGAGCGTGTCGTCGGGGCAACGAGCGAACTCGTTATCGAACCGCTGAAGCACAATGAACCGCTCATGCTGTCGGTCGGGACTGCGGTCACCGTGGGAGTGGTCACCAGTATGAAAAAAGAGGCTGTCGAAGTGCAGCTGAAGCGTCCGATCTGTGCCGAACAGGGCGCCCGGATCGCAATCAGCCGGCAGGTGGGAGCACGCTGGCGCCTGATCGGGATGGGTGTGCTTGCCGAGTGAGGGTCATCCTAGACGCTAACGCACTGATGATGCCCGCGCAGTTTAAGATCGATCTCTTCGGGGAGATCCAGGAACTTGTCGGAAGCTTCGAACCGGTCGTGCTCAGGAGCGTGGTGCAGGAACTCGACGGTCTTGCCCGCGCGAAAGGCCGAGAAGGTGCTGCAGCCCGGTTCGGCCTTGCCCTTGCGAGGAACTGCACGATTACCGACGGTGATGGGGCATCAGCCGTTCCGGTGGACGAGCAGGTGATCGCCTATGCCACGCAGCACGACTGCATGGTCGTGACAAATGACCGCCGGGTGAGGGATGCCCTGCTGGCACGCGGCATTGGTGTTATATCCATGAGAAAACAGAAAAGACTGGAAGTCTTGCGAAAGTAGGTGGGTTATGTATCATAAGATGATGCTGGAAGACAAGGTCAGGGTGCCCCCGCAACGGCTGGGCGAGAAGCTCGAGAAGGTCATTCTCGACGTCCTTCAGGAGCACCTTGAAGGGAGCATCGACAAGGAACTCGGGATCTTTATCTGCGTCACCAGGGTGCAGGATGTCGGCGAGGGCGAGATCGTGCCCGGTGACGGCGGCGTGTACTATGATGTCAGGTTCGAGGCCATGGTCCTGCGACTGTCCCTGCAGGAAGTCATCGAGGGTATCGTTGTTGAGACAACAAGTTTCGGGGCATTTGTCAGCCTCGGCCCCATCGATGCGATGCTGCACGTGAGCCAGATTTCCGATGAGTACATCAATTTTGACGAGAAGAATGGCCGGCTCATCTGCCAGGAATCAAAACGGTTCATCGGTGTCGGCGATGCGGTCCGGGTCCGGGTGGTGACCCTGTCGCTGAACGAACGCGAGCCACGGGACAGCAAGATCGGGCTCACGATGCGGCAGGCTGGCCTTGGTACCGCGCTCTGGCTTGAAGAGGAGATCGCAAAGGAGAAAGAGCGGGAAAACGCCCCGGGTGCTCCGAAAGAGAGACCCGCCGAGAGAAAACGGGGAAAGAGGAAGGAGCATGCCGCCGGCGAATAAGAAGAAACAGGGGAAAGTCTGCCGCGACTGCCACCGAGTTGTCGATGGCGAGAGCTGCGTGGTCTGCGGGACTGCCAACTTAAGCGATGACTGGTCCGGCTATCTTGTCATCATCGACCCGGAAAATTCCGATATGGCAAAACGCATGAACATCAGGCTGCCCGGCCGGTACGCGCTGAAGGTCCGCTGATGCTCGTGCTTCCTGAAGAGCACCGGAAGCTCTTCAAGGACCCCTTTGGCGAACTCCACCAAGATATCGAGTTGGTTCTCCCTCTCATCACCGGCCAGACTATATATGCGGTCGGTGATGTCGTCACTCATAACCTGCAGAGGAAGGGGATCATCCCGGCCGTTGCCGTCGTGGATGGCCAGACGATGAGGTCCCCGTGCAGCCGGCCGCCTAAATTTACCGGGGAATGCCTCCACGTGGATAACCCGCCCGGTACAATTACGGAGGGTCTGGTGCAGGCACTGGAGTACGCGGTTGCTCGGCCGCCGGTGACCATCGTTGTCAACGGCGAGGAGGATCTCGCGGTGATACCTCTCGTGATCTCCGGCAATGACGGAGCGATCCTGCTCTACGGGCAGCCGCACAAAGGCGTGGTGCTCCGCAGGATCGATACGGAAGCAAAGGCCGCCGCCCGCAGGCTTCTCAAGCATTTTGTCAGTGCGAGTGCATGACCTCTTTAAAACGCATATTCTTTCCTGATTTCGGATTTCTTTATTTTTACAGGACGTTTTTATATCGAAGGTCATGTTTTAAATAACCCGGTTTCCAATAATTACAGGATATCGATGGACTTTGAAATCGAAAGCGATAAAAGAAATGAGCTTTTATCACGGAGAGAGATCCAGTTTACTCTCAAATACGATGGTGCGACGCCCTCCCGCATGCAGATCATCGGCAAATTATGTGCGTTGCTCAATGTGAAAGAATCCATGGTCGTGCTTGACAGCCTTACCAGCAAATTTGGCATGACGACGATCACCGGTTCGGCCCGCGTATATGATACGGAAGACGGGAAGAGGAAGACCGAACGCCCCCACCTCTCGATGCGGGGAATGCCCAAACCCAAAGAGGAAGGGACTGCATAACCATGGCAGCAAAGAAGGCGGCAGCCGCGAAGGGCCCCTCCCGGAGCGCATTTTTCAAGGTCGAGGGCAACAAGGTCACGGCCACGAAGAAATACTGCCCCCGCTGCGGGCCCGGTGTCATCATGGCAGAGCACAAGGACCGGACCTCCTGCGGGAAGTGCGGATATACCGAATTCAAAAAATAAGGTCAGATGCCTGTTTTTGGGCAGATACTGGGAATTGAGGGGACTGCCTGGAACCTCAGCGCCGCTCTTTTCGATCGCGATCTAATTGCGCTTTCATCCCGCCCGTATCTCCCCGCCCATGGAGGAATCCACCCCCGAGAAGCAGCCCAGCATCACGCATCGGTGATAAAAGATCTCATCTCTTCGGTGCTGACGGAACCGGAGAAGGTGACCGGGGTCGCGTTCTCGCAGGGTCCGGGGCTCGGCCCCTGCCTTCGGACGGTAGCTACCGCGGCACGATCGCTTGCGCTGGCACTCGACGTTCCGCTCGCAGGTGTGAACCACTGCGTTGCACACGTGGAGATCGGCTGCTGGGCAACCGGTTGCCACGACCCTATCGTGCTCTACGCGAGCGGTGCAAATACGCAGGTGATCGGGTACCTGCATGGCCGTTATCGGATCTTCGGAGAGACGCTGGACATCGGGATCGGCAATGCGCTCGACAAGTTCGCCCGGTCAAAGGACCTGCCGCATCCTGGCGGTCCGTTGATCGAGGAACAGGCTCGACAGGGCAGGTATTTTGAGCTGCCATATACCGTAAAAGGGATGGACCTCGCATTCTCCGGGCTTGTCTCCGCGGCGAAAGACTCAAAAGAACCGCTCCCTGATGTCTGTTGCAGCCTGCAGGAAACGGCGTTTGCCATGTGCGTGGAGGTGACGGAACGGGCGATGTCGCTTGCCGGAAAAGACGAGGTGCTTCTCGTGGGAGGTGTCGGGGCAAACAGCCGGCTCCAGGAGATGCTCCGGATCATGTGCGAGGACCGGGAGGCGCAGTTCTATGTCCCCGAACGGATGTACCTGGGTGATAACGGCGCCATGATCGCGTATACGGGAAAACTGATGCTCGAGAGCGGGCAGTCGCTATCCATCGAGGACTCGCAGATCAACCCCTCGTTCCGGTCAGACGAGGTTGATGTCACGTGGAAGAACGACGCGGAAAAAGAACAGAAGCCGGTTCACTCCGGTATTGCCGGAAAGAAACAGGGTGCAGAAGCGATCGTCACATTCCGGGACGGGAACGCGATAAAACAGCGGGTATCGAAACGGTACCGCATGGCGGAACTGGACAGACGTCTTATCGCTGAGAGGACACGGGCAGAGGCGAGACTAATCCATACCGCACGGAAAAGCGGGGTGCCTACGCCGGTTATCCGCGATATCATATCTGACACCATCGTGATGGAACAGGTCGCAGGGACACTCCTCACGGAGGATCTCGCGGGATCTCACGTTCGGGAGGCAGGACGCGAGATCGGCCGGTTGCACACGGCAGGCATCATGCATGGCGATCTCACGACCAGCAACATGATCCTGCGACGGAACGATGGGCGGTGCGTATTGATTGACTTCGGGCTCGCACAGGTGACATCGGAGATCGAGCAGCGGGGTGTGGATATCCACGTCTTTTTCCAGACACTCGAAAGTACGGACCCGAAAAACGCGGTCTCGCTGAAGGCCGCATTTGCCGAAGGATATGCCGAAACCTTTGCCGGTGCAGAGGACGTTCTTTTCCGCGGACACGAGATTGAACTCCGGGGAAGGTACTTGTGAGGATCGCCGTTGTGACAGGCAATGCACACAAAGCCGTGGAGATCGCCGCATTTTTCGGCGGGAGTATCGGGGTTACGCACGTGGCGCTCGATATACCGGAACACCGTTCCAATGACGTGGGCGAGATTGCGAGGGAGAAAGCGCGGTATGCGTACGACCGTCTCCAGATGCCGCTCATTGTTGATGACACAGCGTTTGCGATCGATGCACTCAATGGATTTCCCGGTCCCTATGCGGCATACGTCCTTGGTGCGATCGGGAACGCTGGCATCCTCAAGCTGATGGAGGGCGTTGCGGATCGCAATGCCCGCTTTACTACCGCGATTGCGTTTGCCGATGAGCGCTGCATAAAAATTTTTTCCGGAACTATAATGGGAACTATTGCGTACGCTCCCCATGGGACCGGGGGTTTCGGGTACGATCCGATCTTTGAAGTGAATGGCCGGACGCTTGCCGAGCTCACGCTTGCCGAGAAGAGCGCCATGTCCCACCGCTCACGGGCGCTTGTTGCGTTCCGGGACTGGTTTCTCTCCCGGGATGAACCGGGCACCGGCGGTCCGACTGACGCAAACGGTTAAGAGGGTAAAGAGCATTGTAATTAGGGCAGACAGGAGTGTACACCCATGGCAAAGTTCCCTGAGGCCGAAGCCCGTTTACTGAACGTGAAGATATGCATGCATTGCAATGCCCGCAATGCAATCCGCGCCACCACCTGCCGGAAATGCGGCTACAAGAACCTGCGGCCCAAGAACAAGGAACGGAAAGCGTAAAAGATTTTTTCAATATACGTTCACTTTTTTTCAGGATCTTAAAAAATTACGCTGAATAATACGTGACCCGTTTGCCCCTCTTTGCATATTCACCGGCAAACGTCTCGATGTTACGCTTGTACCCGATCCGGTCGACAAAGCCGAGATCGCGGAGCCTCTGCCGCACCCGCATCACATCCGGTTCATCCGCCCAGTCCTTGGTATACACATAGATTACCTTGCGGCTGTCACGGGAATCCGGGTTTGGTTTTGCAGTAGAGACCTTCGCCGAGATGCCGAGTTCGAGCGCCACGGTCGCGTCCCTGACCTTATTCCATGCTGCATCGACCGTATCCGGCTCTTGGAATATCAGCCACTTGCCCGCGTTCTCGTCCTCGATTGCCTCGGGAGCGCTGCCGGGGGCGTCCTGGACGATCCAGTACATCTGGGTGGTCTTTGATGGGGTTACACCCTCCCCTGCACGAAGCATCATATAGATGGTTTCAAGGCTGGAAAAACGCTCGAGCATCGCATCCGCAAGCTGGGGGTACTCGCCGGCAAATTTTCCGAAAATGGCGCTGAGGTCATCCATGAAGCCGATACCGCTTTCAACGAGAGCATACAGGAATTTTCCCTGTGCCTGCAGCTCGCGGTTCAGGAGGTGATCGAAAATACCGTATGCCACATCTGCCAGCGCTTCGGAATCGGCATTTGCCATACGTATCCGTCCGGTGTAGGCCGAAAAATAGTTTCTGATCAGTAATGCTCTGTTGCCTGGCATAGCCTCCCGGAAGAGATGCCGGGAATAATTCAAACCTCCGGATACCTGCTCACAAGATCCTGAATTCAATGACAGCTGGAAAGGTAATTCAAACCGATTAACCGACGTAGGGGTGAACCGGAAGACAGCCTGCTCTTCTCTGTTGACATTTGGTTTTTCATCATCCTGAAAAATTTTTTGCAGACCCGCTACGACACAGTTTACCGGCAGGTATTGCGTTCTTCGAATGATTTAAGAGTTGCCCGAGCGAAATTGTACTAATTATGGAATGGAAACGTGACTGGGGTCTGACGGCAAGGGTCTGGCTGACCATGTTCCTGCTCTTTATCGTCTATCTCGTGTTCATGACTGTGTTGTGGGCGTTCGGCGCAGGCCTCGGGCTGATAGTGGTTCTGGCCGTGGGAATGGCGTTTATCCAGTACTTTTTCTCGGATAAGCTGGTGCTCTGGAGCACGCGTGCCCGTATCATCTCAGATGACGAATATCCCGAGCTCCACCAGACGGTCGCAAAACTCTGCAAGGAGGCGGATCTTCCCCTGCCGAAGATCGCGATTATGCAGAGCCCGGTGCCCAACGCGTTTGCCACCGGTCGGAGCCCGAAGCATGCGGTAGTCTGCTGCACCGATTCGATCATGAGGCTCCTTAACAGGGACGAGCTCGAGGCCGTGCTGGGCCACGAACTTTCCCATGTAAAGAACCGTGACATCCTGACGATGACCATTGCGAGTTTTGTCGCCATGATCGCGTCGATGATCATGCAGAGTTTTTTCTTCTCCGCATTGCTTGGTGGGCGCAGCCGGGACAGCGGGGGAACAATCATCGTCTGGATTGTCTCCATCATCGTCTGGTTTATCGCGACCCTTCTCATGCTCGCACTCTCCCGGTACCGTGAGTTCGCGGCAGATCGCGGCAGTGCACTGATCACAAGGAACCCTCAGGCGCTCATATCGGCACTGGAGAAGATCAGCGGCCGGATTGAGGTGGTACCTCCTCAGGCAAAGGCGAAGATTCAAGGGGCAAATGCATTCTTTATCATCCCGGCACTCTCCGGCAACAAGATCATGGAGCTTTTCTCCACCCACCCGCCCCTAGAGAAGCGGATCGCCGCACTTGAAAAAGTCGATGCTGAGCTCCGCGGGTATTGACCCGTTTCTACTTCATTTTTCCATAGTACCAGTATTGCCCGCGGTCTTCGCGTGTCATTTCTGCGCCGGAGTGGAATGAGCAGATATTTCCCGTCATCATTCCCGGAAAAATCTGTTTACAAGATACAGGCCCGCGAATTTTTATCACTATCTTTCATGGCCGGGAATTTCCGGGCCTGCCCCGGGCAGTTTTGTCAGGTTGCTGCAAAAAAGGACGGAATTGACGGGGATATGACAATTATTAATACGAGCCCCTGCTAAAATTGTAAAGCATCATTGCATCGATGGTCTAGAGGCATGACTTAGGCCTTCCAAGCCTATAGCCCGGGTTCGATTCCCGGTCGATGCATGAGGGCTCGTGGTCTAGCTGGCTATGACGTCGCCTTCACACGGCGAAGATCTCGTGTTCGAATCACGACGGGCCCATTGCCGGTACCTGTTTTTTAAGTACGGCACCGGTCGTCCTAGGGTTCCCCTTATTCCGGACAGCGAGATTATATTTTGTGAAGTT